>Ga0228711_1002859_pt1 | contig 26761 bp, 19 predicted proteins | sample MedpolnodulmetaG_2_FD_177996 | JGI IMG/M metagenome (GOLD analysis project Ga0228711, IMG submission 177996) | Root nodule microbial communities from Medicago polymorpha collected in Santa Monica, California, United States - brown nodules | ecosystem: Host-associated > Plants > Roots > Nodule... | reverse complement strand
AAGCTCGACTACGGATATATTTAAGAATAGCGTTCTTTATAATAATGTAATCTCATGATTAAGTCACACTTAATATATTAATTACATGAACTATCTATTCTAAGGACTTTATTAACATTACTATAAAGATTGCCATATATTTATTCAATAATAAAAGTCATGATACATAAAATAAGTTCAACATAAAATAAGTTCAACATAAACTATTGGCCTCTAGGGCTTACACCAACAACCACTCCATTCATGATCAAATTAAATCCTTTGGCAGCCAATAAAAATAAAAAAGGTGAAAGAGGATCCCCTTGAAGAAAACCCCTCCCAATAGGAAACTCGTTCGTCGGACATCCATTCACAAGAACTGATGCAATCGCTGTCCCCACACATTCTGATATCCACTTCCTCTATAATGTTGGGAAATTCATGTTTGCAATTACCGAATCAAGATAAATCAAATCCACCGAATCGTAGGCCTTCTCAAATTCAACTTTAAACATAAGCAACTCCTTTTTCATGCGCCTAGCCTCATCAACTGCCTCGTTGGCTATAAGGATACCATCTAAAATTTGTTATCCTTTAACAAAGGCCGATTGAGAGTCTGATACCACACTTCCATGACTTCCCTTAACCTGTTTGCAAGAACTTTGGCTACCACCTTATACATGCACCCTACTAGTGAAATCAGGCGAAAGTCGTTGAGGCGTTGAGGACTATTCACCTTCGGAATCAAGGCAATAAAAGTAGAATTCAACCTTTAGGCAGTTTCTCGTTTCGGTGAAATTCCACCAAGAATCTCATGAACTCATCTTTCAACAAGGGCCAAAAGGCTTTTATGAAACCGAAATTAATGTCGTCTGGTCCCGGACTCTTATAACTGTCACAATCCTAGACTGCCTACTTCACCTCATCTAATGAGAAAGGTTTTGTTAATTTTCCTGCATCACCATAAGACAATTTTTGGAATGAAAGCCCCTTCACTCCTGGCCGAACAACATTTAAGGATTTATAGTGACTGGGAAAAATGATTAAAAACTGCCATTCTAATATTTTGCACCCCTTCAACTCTAGCACCATAAACGTGCACCAAATGAATAGAATTATTTCTCCGCTGATTTGACATTATACCATGATTTTTTTTGAGTTGACATCACCTTCCTATAACCAGTTCATCCTCGCCTTCTTCCAATTAATACTATTTTGGACCCGAGCCATGGAATGCAAGTTGACTGATAAATCATGAAGTTCCTCCAACTCCTCATCAAGAAGCGTAGAAACTTCCCCTTTTGTATCTAAAATAGAAATGCGATTTTTGGCATCCGTAATTCTACCATCCATATTCCGAGAATGTCATTGATGCCAATCTTTCAAGCTAGATTTCAACAATTTGAACTTTTGCCCGGTGGTTTGAGTTCGCTCAGATTGTGTCGCCGAGGCTTGGCTCTTGTTGATATGTTGTTCACGCTTGGGGATGCTGCTGGTTTTTGAGTTCTAGATTTTTTTCTTCGGGAGATCTAGATCTTGGCAGGGGTATCTCCTGAGTTGTTGTTTTTCTCTCCATTGGTCGTCGCCGCTGTCATGGTGGGTAACGATGATGGTTTCTTATGTCTCGTGATTGATTTTGGATTGTGTGGTTTGTCACAGTAAATTGTGGGCGTGCGATATTCATTACCGTGTTGGCGGTCGAGTTCATATGCCATCCTTAATGTGCCTCGGTTGTGCTTGTATGATCACTTGTTGTAGGCTAGAAAAGGCTAATTAATTTGTTGATCAGTTGTGCGCGTGGATTTTCTAATTACCGTGTTGGCGATCGAATCCACCCCCACACTTTCAAGCATTTATCTGTGATTGTTTATCCCAGTTATCGTGTTGACTGACATTGATTGATATGAGACTGTATGGATTCGAAAGAGTTGTCAAGGCTTGCTGTCATTGTTGCAGGGAATTAATGGTACGTGATTCGATTTCGTGTTGACAATCGATTCATTCGCCAAACTTTAGACCGAAGCTTTAATTGTTAAAATTGTTTAGGGTTGGATCCAACTTGTGGATTTTTATTTTTATTTTTGATTTACCCGTTAGGGTTGTTGACTGCGTCAGGTTTTATGTCCCCCAGTTTATTTGTAATTTTTCCTTTTTTTAATAATATATATGAGCAATTGGCAACAGATTAGAGGAGGGTCCAACTTAGTTGGACACTATTCTTTTTTATGTCATTTTGCTCTTGGCTTATCAAAAAAAACTTTTTGCTTGTTTATTTTATTACATTGATTGTTTTTTTTTTTTTAGAGAAATGAGCGTAATTTTTTTTTAAGGGAGAGAAATGAACATAAATGATAATTTTAGTGGAATCCTATAAATAAAAGAGTAAATTACACTCCCCTCCCCTCCCCTCTTATGTTAAAATATACACTTCCCTCCCTTGAAAAGAAAAAATTATACTCTCCTCCCCTATACGATGCTTGAATTAGAACTTTCTCCCTTAATAATCAAATATGCACTACACTTTAATCTATTTTAATTTAAATAAATATTTTTATGATAGATATTAATTTTAAACCACCATTTAAGAAAAATAAATTTATTTCTTTATAATTTAAACGTCATTGATAATTAAATTTAAATATTTTTCTTTTAATTTTATATTTTATAGTATAAAATTAACTTTTAAATAACCATATTTTATTGTCATTAGCAATTTTTCACATTTTTAAATTTTATTTTGGGTTATTTCATATTTTAAATTAGGGTTAAAAACTATATGTTGATGAAATTGTGAATAAAAAATAGCGAAAAAATATGTATTTAAATTTTGATTATATTAAAATAGACCCGTAATATTATTTTTCTTGAAGTGTGTTAGATTTTTTTTTTGTTAGATTATTAGAAATAATTTTTTTTTGAGGGATTATAGTGTAAATTTTAACATAAGAGAGGAGAGAAATGTAATTCAAACTTCTCTTAGGGGAGGGGAGTGAAATATTTCCTAATATATTTTGAATAAGAGGGGATTGGGAGTGTATATTTTAATATAAGAGATGAGGGGAGTGTAATTCAAACATCTTTGAAAGATGGAGAGTGTAATTTACTCTAAATAAAATGAATCTTACTACATTTTTTGTGTGTATGCGTTTCTCATAAATATAGTAAACTAAATTAAACAAGGTTGGACTCATACAGAAAAAAAATACGGGTTCCACGAACAAGTGTCGGAAAGAATTTTTTTTTTCTTAATTTTTTGAACAATTGACTACATAACTGTTTAAGACATTTATGTCTAAAAAAAAACATCAAAACATAATTATTATAATAAAATTCTTAACAGGTGTTTATTGGACACTTTATAAAAATTTAGAGTGAAGGTCTGTTTTAACCCCTTGAAAAAAATCGTTAGACACAATTAATTGCTAAAAAAAGTAAAAGTCACTCTTAGTCCTTGAGAAAAATAAATAGGGATAACTTAGTTTCTACCTTTTTTTTTATAATTTGTTTGGTTTATGAAGGAAAGATAGTGGAAAAAAGTAAGATTATTTTTTTTTGAAAGAGGAAAAAAGTAAGATTATGTTAATGGTTATTATAAATATCTCATTTTTTCTTTTTACCCACCTTAATTTTTTTTCTTTTTTTACTTTTAGTTCCAAAAAGTTTTCCACCCAATTTTTTTTTAATTTTATAACAAAACATGAATTAAATATGACTTTTTATGTTTTGGCGAATAAAAAATCATATTTAGTTTATGTTTGGTTACAAAAAATCATATTTTATTATGTGAGAGATTCTTATAGTATTCTAAACATTCCTAAAAAACTCAGTAAATTTTTTGATAGGTACACATGACCTGATTGTAAAGCAGAGACCGAAAGTTTAAAATGAAAACTTTTGAAGAAATGAAAGTCAAATGAAGATTTTTTAGGAACTAAAACGGAAAATTGAGATATTTATAAGAATCTAAAACATATTTAATCAAAAATAAAATTAACTAAATAAATCAAGTGAAAAAGAATACAGAGGTACTTTAATTTTTTTTTTATAGAAGTACTTTAGAGTTTTGCTGAGTACGGGCACCGTAGGCAAAATTGATTCAAAATTTAATTTGATTGAAAATATAAAGTATAAAAAACGACATGACATTAAATGATTAAATGTTAGGTATCATATCCAACAAAACTTTAAAGCGAGAAGTGTTACAAAAATAAAAGAAATGCCAACCTGTGCTCTAATAACACATTAAAGATCCACAAATAGAAAATGTGTTGAAAATTATATCAATTTATTTTTCAAAAAGTTGAAAATTAATACTCCCTCCTCCCTATAATAACTTAGTTATTTGCAAAAAAATATTGTTCCAAAGAAATTGACTCATTTCACTTTTCAATACAATTTTAATTATTTTTTTCCAATTATAACTTTAATTAATACTACTTTTACCACTCTCAATCAATAAATTTTACTTTACATTTATGATAAAAAAGAATGTACCAATGCTTAACAAAGACACTCAAAATCATTTTTCTCTCTCTTTCACTTACACATTTTTTCTTAATACGTATGAAATGATACTCAGTTATAATGGAACGGAGGAAGTACTAGCAGAGCCGTTCCTAGAGTTTTACAGGCCTTAGGCATAATATGAAAAAATGGCCCCTTACACAATACATCATAATTTTTTTAGGTCTGATTTTATCAGGTCTTCTTTTTGTTTTTTCCCCGCTTTTTACTACCAAAAAAGAACAAAAAAAGATGAGTGGGCCACATGATCCTAAATTCGTCTCACATGATTTAGCATAATGATAGAATTTAATGTTTTGGAACCTTTGAAAAACAACATTAAGATTAATTTCTTTAGTAGGCTTATTTTGAACTAAAATATAATTTGTTTTGTTATAAAATTCCCAATTTCTTAGATAATAAATATGACCAATATATTTAATATTAGTGAAGCACATTATCAGAAACAAAAGGCCTAAAAAAATATCACAAATTTATTCGATAATATTTTTTTTGGTACATTATTAAGAAAAACTTAAAAAAAATTATAGGGAGGGTGTATATAGAAATATTTGTATATAAGGGGGTATATATAGCAAATTGAGATAAAAGGGCCATAAACATTAACAGGCTTCAGCACAGCCTTTCAACATGTTTGGGCCTTTCAGTAAACTTTAATATACACACCGCCGAAAAACCAAATATTTCTATACACACCCTTTATCGTAAAAAAAAATTAGGGTCCTCTACTGGCAAGGGCCCTAGGCTGTCGCACACCCGGCCTATGCCTAGGGCCGGCTCTGGGGAGTAGTATATTTGCTGCGTGCTTAATCTCCTAATTAACCTATAATTATTCGTAAACAGGATATTTTGAACACAAATTTGTCCCCACATAAGTTCTAATCATTCATACATGATATATATATTGCCTAAACATGCATGAAAAAAACTCTCCAAATGAACCAAACTCATTTTTTTGCTGCTCCAATTCCATGTTTTCTCTTTCTGTTTCACCCCTCTGAGGAGGAGCAATTGTGCCATTCACAAATAGTGAATTTGACTCTGCATTATTGATTTCATTCAACTCATCATGAGGGCCAAAAATATGATTGTTTCGGTGACCTTTTCTATTTCCATTAGCAACTCTTCTTTCAACTGCAAGAAATTGACCAAGAGATGGAGGATTATTTTTCTGATTATGAGCAACTTCAGGTTCTATACTCCTTGAGCATAGACAGAGTAAGCATGAGCTGAATTTGAACTTGTTATGATCTTTCTTGCTTTCGAACACTTCTGTTTTTGTTCCCCTTATTGACCTTCTAGATAGCTCTACAATGTTATTGACTCCCATTAAGCTCCCAAGTGTGGTACTTTTGTCTAGGAAAAATGACCCCGTGGACTGAATTAAAAGATACATGACAAAAATTAGCAACATTGTAAGTTGTATTTCGGATTATTGGATTATAATTTTTATCTCCCTAGGCCTCTTCCTTTACCATATTGGACGATGTAAAACTTGTTCTAAGACGTTCCATTCTAATCAACATTGATAATCTCACCCTATATTAAAAATGGTATATCTTATGCTTCTATTGTCTTCAACGACAATTATGCTTCAAAAGAACTATCATACTCTACCATAAAAAAATATAATTGACTTTAAATTAAATTACTTCATGCCAAAAACCATGTTGAAAAGTTATGGAGCAACTTCCATGCATGTTGAAAAGTTCTTCAACAATTGACTTATTCACAAAACACGCCTCAGATCAATGTCAACAAATATTTATGTGCTATTTGAAACATTTAGTAATCCTAATTGTATTTGTGTGCTATTTGAAACATTTTATAATCCTAATTGTATCAACACATTATTGACTTGTATTCAAAGTCGAGGTGGGACTAGCCACTCACGCTCGAATACAAAAATCTTTCCCTCAAGTGTTGGTCTACCTCACTTTAATTACATCTTCGTTGCCAACCAACCAAACATACCTTCTGACTATATTGTCAAGAGGACTTTCAATACATGGATCCAATATCATTTTCCCCTTCCGCTCCCCCACCAAGGTGAGCTAAGGCTTTGATACCACTTGATGGAGAGCCACGGGGAAGCGCTGAGAGCAACAACAGGCTAATGATCGAGGATCATCGATACACAACATCTCTAACCAAAACCTTAGATATTGAGTATATAGACGACCTCTCTTACATATTTGACATCGAGTTCATTCATAAATAGTTTCATAAAGCATATATATTTCTTTAGAAAAAAATTATAAGTTCCGTATCAGAAGAATTTTAACAAATATACGGACTAGTATAATCCAACAGAGTATCCATAATATTTGTTAATTTTAGTTTTACTAACCTGTGTGTCTAAATCAGATGAAGAATTTGTAGAAGAAGAAGGAGAACCAGTAAGCAAGGTGTTTAATGACATTGATCCAGAGTTGTTCCCATTACTAACAATCTCCATCCTTGCATGCAGTGGCTGTAAACCCAATGGCCACCCCTCATTCTAACATCAAATCCATTGTATAAAAAAAAAATCAATAATACCAATGAAAATTCATGAGGAAAATTCCAAAAACTAACATATGAATATAATAATAGTCAAAAGAGTACCTGTTGAGCCATGTTATTCTCTGCAATCTTAATACTATTTCACTATAGTTGTAGAATGTTTTCAGTACAAAGCCAACACATATGATAGATAGGACTGCTGAAAAATTATTGCCAAGAGCTAGCTGTGAATAATGAGGAAGCAAAATGGGGTCAAAAAAGAGTGACATAACGAGTGAGGATGTTTATCATTTGCGACAGGTAATAGCCATTATCTCTGCTTTTTTATTTACCTCTGTTGACTATAAAGAAAAATAGAATCATTTTGTCGAGGTACTAAATGGTCAGAGTGTGTTTTGCATGAGCAGTGTTTATAAACATAAATAATTGTATTTGACACAATATTCATAATACTTTTTCATTAATGCAAGCATTCATCAGAATTTTATAATTATTTACCAAATGGTGTACAAAGATATTATATAGGCACTCAATCATGGTTTTAAATTGTTGTTTGCAATTGAATAATTTTGAATCCTCCACGACTCCATTGTAACCACAACATCGCCCGTATTTTCTCGCAATATAAAAGACCACAATATAACATCGACCACAATTTAAAACCATGCGCTCAACTACCATAAGGCTAGGTGCTAGGCCTTCCATTTTGAGGGACAGGCTCGGCTCATACCCGTGTTAGATTTCTGATTTATGGTTAAACTTCACGAACTTTCCGACCAACACAAGTTAGTCTAGAGAATTATTTCCCATGAGATAATTTGGGAGAAAATAAAAGTATAGGCACTCAATTTTTAAAGTGTTATTGGTATTAATGTATTCTCTTCTATCTTAAATATAAACAAAACGTCAAATTTCAAACAAATACATTTGAATTTTTGCGTATATTTAGGACGTATGAGTATTATACCATTCAAAAATATCAAGTGTGTCTTAGCACCTATGAATGATGAACAGCAAGAAGAGCAAGGATCCTAAGAAAAGTTGTACTGGAAGGATACACTTCTTTTCAATTCTGTTAGAAGACAATCACAAGCTTCTGAAAAATTGTCCAGAGTCACTTTCTTAAAAGCCTCACTGATGCTCAAAGCGCGGCAGGTGCTTCACAAAACAATGCACACCGTCACTTCATGCTTAATTTAAGGTAAATTTTCAAGTATTTTTAAAGTTTAGTTGGACATCGATACTCTACGGACAAAACACTCATTTGAAATTTAGTTTAGTTTTTATATAAATTAATATGAAAAATATGATATGATATTAAATAATTGAATGATTGTTAGATATCCAACTAAACTTGAAGATATCACCATATTCGTCTAATTTTAATCATTCAACAACAACTCTTCGGAGTAATTAATAGTATATTCATATATTGTTACTCTCACGGTTCTATATTTGTAACTTTCAAAATTTCATTTATGTTTGCGAATGTATTTTCCAACGTTAAATTTATTTCAAATGGACTCCAAGTTTATTTCAAGGTTTTCTCTGCCTTGAGCAAGATATTTTTAAAATCTCCTAAAGATAGAATGGGATGCCAACTGGATTCAATATTGGGTTCTGAGGTGAGTGTATGTTTGGTTCTACTTCTAGAGCGACTAAAATTGAGTTTAGAAATGTAGAATTAATTCTACGTGTTTGGTTGCTGTAAAATATAATTGATTTTGTTTCTAGAATTGAATCTACTTGAAGCTGAGATTTGTAGCTTTTGATTCTAGAGTTAATTTTCACACATAAGTTTATAGCACAACCCATTTTTACATAAATGTATCCAAACACAAATCACTTTTAGTCAAAACTAGTCAAAATTATTTCTCCTCATCGCACAACCAAACACATGTTGAATCTAATAATGATATGGTCTAGAAAGTCATTAGTAGTGAGTGTTCTATAGTTTAATGTTGGACTTAATGGAAAGGTCACTCATGAAGTCGTGCAGAGAATTATTGTTGTTCTGGACCGGTTAGAAGGTCAATCCCATGATGACACGTAAACCAAAAGTCGACCTGAGCAAGGTGCATCGACCGAGGGAGCACACCAACATCGATGCATGCCACCCGATTGAAGCACGCCTCCGCACATCAAACACTGTACACGTGTCCTCCAACGGCCTCCTGATGAGGCGCCACATCTCACAGAGACAGTTATTCACACACACGCCTATATAAGAGCGACCTAGCATCACCCCCAAGGTATGATTCATTTTCCCACACACATCCCATCTCATTTCCCATACTGTGACTTGAGCGTTGGAGTGTTAACGTGCCTACATACACCTTTCGTCCCATCGTGAAGATTCATGTCGTCACCGTACCCGAACGCATTCTGCCACTGTTGCCTCCATCAGTTCCTCACCGACATATCAATTGTATTCTATAGAACCAAACTGTACTAAACCCACTTAATTAGAGGATAATTTGGGGGCAAATCTATTTCTTGAAAAATATTTCATATTAGCATAACCCTCTTTGGTTTACTCTAGCCTGCCTAAGTCCCTTGGTGTACATTTCTAGAAATAGTTGAAATTTAAGGCATACTTTATCCTAATGAAGTGTTAAATTCCTTATTTCATTAAAATCTCTTGAAAATGAGTTTCTTAAAAAAAAAAATTAACTTTTGGAGATGTAAGAAACACGACAATTGATTATTTTGGAATTTAGTAAGGATTCCATGAAGGTTTCGATGTGTAGATTCCATGTAGGTTATACTTATTAGGACTTTACAGCATCAAATGCACTGTGGTGCATGGTCTAGCACAAAGTGTTGTGCTTTTCAAGCACCTGTTCTTCCATATGATTTGATTTACATTTTACACCCTTTTATAGTTGGAATTACGTTTTCATGTCTTCATGAAAGTTACATTTATGAATGTTAGCTTTCTTTTACGATTGGTTTGATTCTACTTGAACATTTATAACTCCATATATGATTAAAAATATCACACACGGGTCATGTTGCATGCTTTTCATCAAAAGCAAGCACTGCTCTAATTAAACAAATGAAACAAAAAAAAAACTACGCAAAATGTCTTGTTAATCAAGAAAAGGAAAACAGAAACACTTTATTTTATCGAAGAACAATCATTTACTCAAAATAAATCGAAAACCAACGTTGAAATGAAAGACACAAATCAAACAATGGACTCGAATGACTCTAAAATTACATTTGATGATGAATCATCCCTAAGCTTCACAGGTACGCAAAAGCAATTGTCACTCCACGTTCTTCATGCTACTATGATCAATATCACTGCAACTTACAATCTCATTTTCTTTTGTCATTTTTCAAAACTAATGCGAGCAATTCAGATCCGCTCCGGATCAAGTTAAAGCACCAATCATCAAATCAAATCAATTGTACCCGGATTCTTTGATTTCTTCATCAAGAATCTTCTCATCAAACACGATTCTTCTGCGACACAATGGCTTTCGTTTCATGGGTGTCTTTGTTATTAAGGTTTTCTTCTTGCAGGGTGCACCCGGACATTCAAGAATCGGTGGGACTTTGTGATCTGAAGATGTGGGAGTCTTGAACCCGTCATTGTTGTCGTCTTGCAATATTGATAGTTTCGTAAACCGAATAATGTGTCTCAATTCTTCCTGAATTAAAGTTTGGTTCCCTTCTTGAACCATGGTATTGATCAAGAGAGAAATGAAATGCTGAAGAGAATAGTATGAAGAATATTGGAAAGAAAGAGTGAATTGAAAGAAGATTGAAACGATATTTGGTTCTATATAGCAGCTACATTGAATATTCATTGAGAAGATATTCAGTTAGCAGTGCCTTGTGAATTCATGTGGGCTAATAAAAAAATTGCATAATTACACACATAGTTTACGTGGGCTAATAAATTAATTTTTTTCAATTATAAGTCTAATTAACACTACTTTTATTGATCTCAATTCAATATCTTCTACTTTACATTTATGATAATAGTGAATGCACTAATACTTTGACAAGAGTACTTAAAACCATTTTTCTTAATATGTGTGAAATGAACAAATGACTCATTTAATCTGAGACGGAGAAAGTAATAACAAAGAGAGCTAAAGACCAAGATAGAGAAACCAATCAAAGTAAACAAGGGGCAAAGACCCAAAAAAATATCAGTTGTAGTGCGTTTGATTTGCTAAAAAATGAAGAACATAATAAAACAACTCTAGTGGTACGGTGTTTGATTTTAAAACTGTTTCATGGACATGACAAACTGGAGGCAAGAGACAGGACAAAAAGTGAAAGTTTTGTCCCTCACTAAACCACAACACAACTTTTTATTCCACATACAAGTTGTCTAAAATATCAAAATAACATTTTTATCCACGAAAAACCATATAAGACCAAAAATTAGTCAATATCATAAAAATTTGTCATATGTTGTTCTGCCTCGTGTTGTTCTGTCTTATATTGTTCTATCATTACTAGTAACAAATGACTTAATGATAGTTGGACATGACTAAAAAAGTTGACAGGAACTCTGATCACATCCCATAAAAGCTAAAGATATAGCTATACAAAAAAATTGGGTCGGGCTTGCAGGCCAACTCATTAGCTCATAAGTTTTTATGGGTTGAGTCTTAAAAAAGCAAGCTGAAAAACAATCGGTTTTTTTTTGGCTCCAACCCATATAGAAATTGGGTGAGGCATGTCATTCCATCGGGTTTCAGATCAGTCCACTGTCAACACTTTCATGTCATATTTGAGCGAAAGCAGCATCAGTATATTTTGGCACTGAAATATGTCATTCAAAATATATTTATAATTCAACGTGGTTATGTTATAATAAATTTATGGAAACATACATTTCAATGGGCTCCCTTTGATGAGAGCTTGTGAGGCAACCGTTTTTCTACTACTCCCATTGAGAGGCAAAATGTAGCTGACACAAAATCCACTTATTTTTATGAGAGCTTGTGAACATTCAACTGTCAGTCGGATTTGTTTTTTTAGGAAATATTTTACTAGCTCAACACTACAAAAAGATTATCATAAAATTTGTTTAATGTAATTTTGAAGATAAAACATTAAAGTTGGTGGAGTTTAAGGGTTCAAACTGTCACCATAATGAGAGGAATCAGTTGGTAGTGAAAAGAAAGATTGAAGGAAAAACAAAATCCGAATAGATTACTCCTATATGTGTAACTCTATGCTGATTTGAGAGGGCATAACAGCATCCACATCTATACCATCCATATATGGATGGTATAAATGGACTCCACTCAATACATTATATTACTTCATAAATCCCAATTATTTAAACCACTTAACTACATTTTCTAAATATTCATACCACTCTTTCATAACTCTAAAATGGGTCCCACCAAACCCCACTATATACACCACAATTATATTTTACATTAATATATAACATCCTTTTGATATCATAAATAATTTTATATTAGTTTATAACTTAAGCAAAACTCAAAGACACCGTAGCATTACAGAGGAACGATTGCAACAATATACCACTGCCTAAAAGTGAAGACACACCAATAGTCAACCGATATTGGTGCTCTAACATCTCCAATTAAATTCTATGTTACTCTTTAACTACCTACAAGTTCCTCCTGTAAAGAATGATAGGATCATAGTGCCATAAATCATACACATATGACATAAAGAGAACATAGTCAATCTCATGAGGTAATAATTCCATCAGCAAACAAATTTGATTGCTAAAAGATATTGACCAGTATACATGACAATCATATTTATAGCTCCACCACTTTCCTTTCTTTTTCTCCTTCTCTTTATGTTTTCCTACCTCAGAGTTGTAGCATTTTGCTCCTCTTCTTTGGTTAGTTGTCCCTCGGTGGTACAAACATTAACAGTGTTACTATTGAAGATTACAATACAACTCCATGAAATATTTATCAAGAAACCATTGCTAATGAAAATCATACTCCACAATGGCAAATGAAGAATATAGGAGGAAAAGGGTCTTTCTTTGTATATCCTGGTAAAGCAAGGACCATTTATGGAAAGAATGTACATAGGAAACGAAAAACCAATATTAAATGGAGGGCTTATGGGATCTATGGTTACTATACTCATAATGATAAGGGTCTTACTTGTGATATGATTAAGGATTTGACTAATAATAATAATTATACTGGAAGTTGGCTTATTTTTGTTGATTCAATATAATTTTGAACAATGATGAGAAGCTGAGATGCAATATTGTTAATAATAATATTCTTACCAATTTCCAGAACAATTTTAATTATTGTGTTCTTAGGGACCTTGGCTACATTCGTAGTAGATACACTTTGAATAATAAACAAACTAACATCTACCATATTAAAGAGAAAATTGACAGGTTTTGTGCAAATTCTAGGTGGATAAATTTATTTCCTAGATTTAGTAATCATTATTTAACTCGCTATACTTATGATCATAATCTCATTCAGCTAGAATTATTCTCTAAATACGATTGCATGCCCATAGATACAAACATTTACTATATTATAAGATTTGAGCAATCATGGCGTCAAGATAATGAGAGTTTTGATGTTGTCAATGCTACTTGGAACTTTAACAATGATACTAGTCTCTCTAAGTCAAATAGGGTCCTTAACAATTTCCACAACTGGTGAAAAAAGAAGTTTGAGTGTATCCCTAACATAACTAATAACATTTAGAACCAACTTAATAACCTTAAACTTATCAGACTTGCAAGAATTCTATTGCAGAAAAAGAGAAAGAATTATATGATTTGCTTTATAAAGAGGATCCATGTTGGGCTCAAAAGGCTAATGTTTCCTGGTTCTAAATAAGGACAAGAACTTTAAGTATTTCCATTTTAAGGCTTCCAAGAGGACGAAGAATAATATTGAAGCTATAACAGATAATCAGGGCACTATATGGAAAGATAAGGAAAACATTCAAGATACATTTGTTGATTATTTTGAAAACAATTTTAAATCCTTCACTCGTTCTAATTTTCCATGATGTTTTGTATTTTGTAAAGGACAAGGTGGATTCTGAGATGACGCAGAGGTCACATGCCCAATTTACTACTCTGGAAGTTGTCACATCTATGAAGAAATTAAAGAGATGTGCAACCATGGATCTGAAGATCGATTGCTATGTTTTACCAGAAGTACTGGGAGATTATTGAGCTTGAAGTTACCCTTTATGTTCTTAGAATTCTCAATGATAATGAAGATATCTATACTATCGACAACACTTTTATCAATATCAACCTTATTATCCCCAAATTTAAGAACCATACCACACCAGTAGAGTATAGACTCATCAGTCTCTGTAGTGTTATTGTAACACCCTAATTTTCATATTAGACTATTCATATTATTATTATTATTATTGGGTTGTTAGATATTATTAAGTTAATTAGTAGTATTTACAAGGAGTATAAGTAAGGAGGAAATAGATGAGTTAGTTAGTTGGTTAAAGAGTGAGAGGAAATAATGTTTACGAAGAAGTAGCGTATTTAGCAAGAATAAAGAGATATATGGTGCAAACAGTAGTGCAGTAGTAACACTGGGCAAAAAAGGAGGTGTAAATAATAACCTATGTAGTATTTTAATGAATTAAGCAGAGGGAGGTGTGAATAGCAAGGCAATGTGGTTAGAAAAGGAATTGTAAACTTGTTAAAGAGATTAAGTGGGAAACAACTCGATTGGTAGTTATAAATAGAAGAGACCATTCGAGAATTAAAGTTACAAGAAAACGAAGAAAAAGATAGCAAAGACAGAAGAAGGAAACTACGGTTAAGAAGAAAGGAGGAAAAAGAGGCATAGAGAGAGGGCTAGAGAGATATTCAACCGTAGGAACCACTATTCTACTAGGAATCACTATTATTAATCTTTGATGTTTTAATTATTATTATGATGAATCCTCCTTATGCCTTATCCTTTTGTATTGTCATAACCAAAGTAATCAGAACCGGACCAGACATTAAACCGGATTAGGCATGGGTTCAAGGTTTAAGGGTTTGACCGGGATAGGACCGGGGTTCAACCGGTAATGATTAAATATAATTTTTTTCAACTATATAATTATATAATATGATATATAAAATTAAAATAAATAAAAAATAACATAATTTGTATTCATTTTTTACTATGAAACAATCATATAGTAATATATTTAAAAGAATTAAATTATATGAAGCGTTTTCTTAAGGTGTTTGTGGAGAAGTAGCAGTAGTATCAAGAAAAAGACATTTAATACTAATTACATTGTACAAGTTATGCTAATTAAAATTTAAAACAAATATTATATACGGGAGAATTTGTTCAAATACACGAGATAAGTTGTTACCGACTAAACTAACGTTGATACACAGGACAAGTTGTCATTTATCAAAATTGTTCATGATAAAAAGTTTATCCTATTTATAATATCACCTAATTTCAATTTTACAGTGATACATAAAAAATGATTTTTCGTTATAAAATTATCGCCATTTTTTGAACAGTTATTTTTTGTAAAAAAAGACACAAAAGATTAAAAAAAATTGGTGAAGTGTCAAATGATTGATGACATAGTTGTTTTTTAAAAATGATCTATGGCATAGTTGTCTTTGAAAATGCGACAAGTATTTAAAATCCGAGGGATCACATAAAATACGGGTAGTACTTGGGTGACATAGAGTTGGGTGATATTGGTGAGATTGGCTAATCACAATGTTACAATGTTTGTGAAAGAGCCACTAAAATGTCAATGTCACAATGTTTGAGAGAGAAACACAAGCATTGTGACATTGTGATTGGTTAATGTCATCAATGTCACCCAACTCTATGTCACCCAAGTGATATCCCATAAAATACATATCCCCAATGGACCCAAAAATGGAGAAAGGAAATGAAGCAGTGAGAATGCTAAAAATGGGCCAAACTATAAAAAGCAATGGAACATATTAGAGGACAGGATGTGACAGATTAAAAGGACACGTGTGACCAACAACGTTAATGTCGCTCTTAGAACGTAGAATCGGACGTTGTTGAAAGATAGTCATGAACGTGGAGCACTTTCATTTACAAACTGAAAACACGTGAAATTTGAGCTTCTTCTGTTGCATTATTATCATTTTTTGTTGCTTTCAACGGTTGCAGCTGAGATAGGAGAATTCATTCTCTCTTTTGACGCATCATTTCAGGTTTTTACGTACGTTAATTCATCTATTTCTTTCTTGATATTCATGTATATGGTTAGATTCTTCATGTTTGTTTTGTCAACAATCTCATGCATTTTGTTCTATTTTGTTTTGCTAACAAAATTGTATGAGTTTTATTTGATATGTCGGAGCTCGTGTTAGAACCCATAATTTTTCATTTATCCGTATTTAGCTTGTATGAATTTCTTGTTATTTAAAACAAAACAAACATATCTAAATTGTGAGTTTTACTTTTACATAATGTGATATATTGTGCCAAACATGTTATGGTAATCTAAATAGAGATAAGTATAAGAAAAATAATCAGTGAGGCTTAGAAATAGGCCGTGTAAAAAGTAATGGTGAGAAAATTTAAGTTTTTCTTTAAATTGTTTTGGAATAGCACTTGGTGTTGTCTTTTAATGTACTAAGAGCGAGTTTACGGTTTGTGCAGATTTTGAAAGACAATGGCAGACGCCGAGGATATTCAGCCACTCGTCTGTGATAATGGAACAGGAATGGTCAAGGTAAAGTACAAATGTAATTATAGATTCACAATTTTTCCTGAAGAAGCGATTTGGCTATGTATCTTTCTGTTTTTCTGTTTTCTCTTCGGTGTTGTTAGATACTAGTTATAGCAACGTAGGAAAATTCGAACAAATCAATATTGCTTTGTGATTGTGATACGCTATCTAGTACTAAATGTTGTTGTTAAAGAGCTGCTATAAGTCAATAACACTATTGCACAGCAGAATTTGAATGAACTGCTATTTTCTGCGATCTGCGATTGGCAACATTGTTTCTGTTTGTTTGATAACTCTCACTTTCTACTAATTTGCTGTGAAACTATTGCATTGTGATTTGCAACGTTTAGGCTGGATTTGCTGGAGATGATGCTCCAAGGGCTGTGTTTCCTAGCATTGTTGGTCGACCACGCCACACCGGTGTGATGGTTGGCATGGGACAAAAAGATGCATATGTTGGTGATGAAGCTCAGTCCAAGCGTGGTATATTGACTCTAAAATATCCAATTGAGCATGGTATTGTGAGTAACTGGGATGACATGGAGAAGATTTGGCATCATACCTTTTACAATGAACTCCGTGTGGCCCCAGAGGAGCACCCGGTTTTGCTCACTGAAGCACCGCTCAATCCAAAGGCTAATCGTGAGAAAATGACACAAATTATGTTTGAGACATTCAACACACCTGCTATGTATGTTGCTATTCAGGCCGTTCTGTCGCTCTATGCTAGTGGTCGAACAACCGGTTAGTCATTTCCCGATTTAAGAAAACTAATGTGTCGCGTCTAGTCTAGTTTACATTCTACGTTTTTTTATACTGGTCAGTAAAAATAAGCACGCGTTGCAAGGTTCAGTTTACTAATGGATATATAGAGCAGATATTGAATGTGAGTTATGAAATCTAGTTAAGTTCACGGGAAAAAAAGGGGAAAATAGACAAAAATAGATTTCAAAAAATTTGGTTCTATATCTATGGCTATTTTATGATTAAATTCTGATTGAAAACACTATTAATATGTGCAGGTATTGTTCTGGACTCTGGAGATGGTGTCAGCCACACTGTGCCTATTTATGAAGGATATGCCCTTCCACATGCTATCCTTCGTCTTGATTTAGCAGGGCGTGACCTCACTGATGCCTTGATGAAAATCCTTACCGAGCGTGGTTATTCTTTCACAACCACAGCCGAGCGTGAAATTGTAAGAGATGTGAAGGAAAAGCTGTCTTATATTGCCCTTGATTTTGAGCAAGAGCTTGAAACTTCAAAAACAAGCTCTGCTGTTGAGAAGAGCTATGAGCTTCCTGATGGACAGATCATCACTATTGGTGCTGAACGTTTCCGTTGTCCTGAGGTTCTTTTCCAGCCTTCCATGGTCGGAATGGAAGCTGTTGGCATTCACGAGACGACATACAACTCAATCATGAAGTGTGATGTTGATATCAGAAAGGACTTGTATGGAAATATTGTCCTTAGTGGTGGTACAACTATGTTCCCTGGTATTGCTGACAGAATGAGCAAGGAAATTACCGCGTTGGCTCCAAGCAGCATGAAGATCAAGGTGGTTGCTCCACCCGAGAGAAAATACAGTGTCTGGATTGGTGGCTCCATCTTAGCTTCACTTAGCACTTTTCAACAGGTGAGAAATAGATATATTCATATTGTCCGTGTGTATTTATGCATGCCTTAGAATTCTATTTTTTTTACATATTTGATTTATTTGGAATACTAATGATGAAACACTTATTTTTTGAAAATGCAGATGTGGATTGCAAAGGCCGAGTACGATGAATCTGGTCCTTCAATTGTACACAGGAAATGCTTTTAGAATGCTGCAGAATGGTTTGGTGTAGGTACAATGTTCTTGTTTCGCAATTCAATAGCGACTTGCAACAATGGATAAATTTTTTTCTTGATAAAGTATTTATGTAATGTTAGACGGTGAAATCAGCGAAGGTCGAGTTACATGACAATTAATTCTTTCATTTGTTTTGTATTACAAATTGTTAATTGTTGAACAGTTTATCCTTATTTTAACTATAAATCGAAGACATTTCAATTTATTTCTAATTGCTTCTCCATAATCATATGCTTCTAATTGAAGTTGAGTAGGGTCGTATAGTTTTATACCAAAAAAGAAGAATAAGCACAGTATATACTTTCCAAGCAAGTTAAATCGGACCCTCCATTTTTTGTCCTACCCTGTTAAATGTCATGTATTGGATTATATATGAAATTCATTCTCTTGTCAAACAGGTTGGTTAGTTGAGATTTGTAAATTTTACATTTGATGCACAAATATGTTTGGTTTTTTGGTTGCTGACTGGACATTTTGAATATTTACACTTTTTTTTTTTATTTTGCGAAAATGGACTATGTAATAATATAAGACTTTCATCATGATGAGGTCCCTTGTCTTGCACATTTGCAATTAGCTGATTCTAAATTTCAATTTGTTAACTGTTATTTGCTCTAAGAGTTACACTAAGCCTCTCTTTTCGTGTGAGATTGCATTCATTGTTGAATTATTTTAAACCTTTGCTGTATAGGCATCAAACTTGAAGTATTTAACATGTCCAGTCATTTTAAACTTTAAGCAAAATATTCCAAAGTTTAAAATGTTTGAATACTTTAGTTGAATGTCCATACATCAAAGACATAAAATGGTTTAACAAGGAATGTAGTCTAATAAACCCTCAGGTGCAACAAAATCAAAGATACAAGGAGGCTATCTCATCGCAACACATATTCCCACCATGTACCAAGGTTTTTTAACAGTAGTATTCACCTCAATGTTTTTATTTTCAAAACAAATTTTCCCACCATGTCCCATGGTTTGTTTGTCAAGTTAATAAAATTTGACAAAAGAGTGATAATAATATTTTGTTGCAATTCTTTTTGAGATCATTTTGTTACAATTTATTTTTTTTTGGTAGATAGACGAAATGGCAAAGCCATTATAAACTCATACACACAAGTGGAGGTACCGGGGTTCGAACTCCGGTCATGACATCCGACCTAATAATTTCGGCATTTTGTCAGTTGAGCTAGGACTTCTGAATGCCTGTTACAATTTTTATTATTAATGATATGAATTATTATTTTTTATAGAAAAAAATACAATCATTATCGGTTACTCCCTCTCCCTCTGATCACATTTATAATAAAAAAAACTAATATCTTATGTATTTGGTCATGCACAATCCCTTATCATCGCTATTAGGCCATAACCAATAATTTTTTATTTTATCTTCTAACTAATAAACTTTGCATTCTCTCTGGCTTTCAATTCCTACATGTTAAATTTCTAAGCTTAGGTATACAAAAGCAAAAAAGGCATTTTTATATGTCACTTCTCTCACCTAATGAACGTTGAAAATGGGCTTTTTTTTTCCGGGTTAGGTGAAAAAAGCACAACCCTTTTTCTCTTAAGTTATTCTTTATTATGAAACACATCAATTTATAAATTTATTTATTAATGTTAACGTGTGTTTAGCTAGAGAAATCAAGTTAACGTGAGACGGTGATAGTCATAGATCATAGTTTGGTGTTCTTTATTTGGTTTTGCACCATACCATGCAAATTCGTTAAATCAATGGTTATATTCACATTTTGAGAAACGACCGTGTGTGACAAAAACACGTCAAATTAGTTCAGTGTTCTTTTTCTTTAAAATAAAGCACGTCATTATTTAAGAGGGTTTTAGAGTTTTAGTTTAATTTCTTACAAATGCAATTTAGTATCGAAATGATAGTTTTAAATAATTAAATTGGTTAAAGGCTTGAATTGGTTACTGACCTTACGAAGGGGTTCTTTTCATGTTATACGCATGAGTTGACGGATGGAGAGAACTGACCGTAAAAGTATTTTTGTAAGTTGAGTTATGTAACTCACAATGTTTTAAGACTCAACGAAATTTTCACATAAATAGAGAGTTGAATCCGCATAAAAGGGAACTAGAAGGGAGTCATTCAAAAAAGAGTCTTGATTTGTTCTGTTTATCTAACATCGACACTTAATTATACACGTTATGATTAAAAAAAAAAAAGTTGGAATTATTGTTATATGGTCACAATCAAATAAAAATATCTCAAGGGCATTCACAAAATATTAATCATAGTACATTTTAGGGTGAGTGTGTATGAGATTTGTGAGTATAATGACGATGAAGGAAGACTTATGTTTCACTTTTAACAGCAAAGTATAAATGGAAAATAATTCAAACTTGAATCCAATGAATTTCCACATGCACATGGGATCCGCACGCCATGATGACCAACAAAGTCAATCATGTAATTAACTCTCACTTTCCTCATTTGCAACACAAAAAAACAAAACAGCACCATCCCAATTCAATCAATGTTTGTTTCTATCTACACCCCTCATTTTACTGGTGGCACCCCACTTCCTCCTCCTCCTCCATTAATCATTCATCTTCATCTACTTCAACAACCATGAAACTTTTGAATCCTTCCCACCCAAACCCATTTCCTCTTTCTTCTCCATCTCAGACCCAACATATGGAACAACAATCTTCACCTACAAACCTTCAAATTCATGTTGCTGTTGGTAAATCACTTCACAAAACCACCACTTTGCTTCAATGGACTTTCAACCACTTTCAAAGCACAGAAATTGTATTAATTCATGTTTATCAACCTTCTCCTTTTATACCCACTTTGTGTAAGCTCAATTTCTTCACTTTTTAATTACGTGGCACCGACACTTCTGATCAAATGCGTGTCTCGTTGTCCAACATGTGTCACACATGACACATGTGATTACATTGAATTATTATGTCTTTTTCACAAAATTTTATTGATGTGATGTATCAGTGTTCGTGTTGTGTTCAGTATTAGTGTCTATGTAGATTTTTAATGTTAAATTTTAATGCTTTATGATATCCTTTTTTGTGCTAATTATTTTTTTAAAAAATTGCTTTGTATAATTAGCTTAATTTGTTTAATTTGGTTGCTTAGTGGGGAAAATGCCAGCATCCCAGGCTAATCCTGAAGTGGTATCAGCTTTTAGAAGAGAGGAAAGAGAACAGACTGTGAGGTTTACTAATAAGTATTTGAGCATTTGCTTTGCAGCTAAGGTATGTGTTTCTTTTGCATTATGATTTTGATGCATGTGGTCTGACTTTCTAAGTGAGTTTTTGGTTCTGCACGGACGAAAATTGGTTTGATTGAATTTATTTTAGTTAAAGTGAGTTTAAAGGAAAGTGATTTATGTTTGGATACGTTATCGTGAAAGTGAGTTGAACCGAAGATCAAAATCAATTTTAGCTTGAAGTTAGAATCAATTTTAGAAGCATAATCAATTGTTATCAAGAACCCACAAACAGATCAAAATCAATTTCAAGTCTTCGTGATCACTTTTAGCTCAAGTGAAACCAAAGATGCACTAAATCCAATTAGCGATTGTTGTGTTTTTATGTTTCCTGCCTCAGGCTTATCTGAACTGTTTTAACTGAAATTATTTTTGTGAAAGTTTGTTAGGTATGGAAGTGTATGAAACCAATTATTGATTGTTTGTGTTGATATAAATTTTGTTGTCAGGTAAAGGCGAGCGTTATTGTAATGGAAGCTGACAAAATCCAAAAAGGAATTGTTGATTTGGTTGTTAAACATAATATTAGGAAGCTTGTCATTGGAGCGGCATCGGAAAAGTAAGTACTGCATTGGTTGTATACTTAACCTGTGTAATTTTTGGGACTGTCAGTTCTTTTTTTGCGGGTTTATTTCTTATAGTGGTGCAGGAGTTTGTTTCTTCTGTATATACTCCCTCTGTCCCATTTTGTCTGTGTGTCCATTGCAATCTGTGCATAACCTTAAATAGTAATTTCTGTGTTAGTCAGTGTTGAACTTGACTCATTTGCTTCTTAGCTTCATTCTAGTGGATAGGTTCCTTTGCCAGGATGGAGCATCTTAGAGTCTTAGGGGCCTTGCCTATGCTGTTAGAGTTGATTGAAACATCTTAAAACAAGTTTTACATCGCTCAATATGGTAAAGGAAGAGGGAGACCAAGACTATATACACATATAGTAAAATATGATACAAGCATCCTCATATAGATGTTTAGTAAAATAGGTGTAACTATCGGTATTTTACTGACTTGCCCTCTGCCCCCTTAAGGAAGAGTCTGACTCCCTTTATGTTCCTTTGGATTGGAAAAAGTGAATTTATATTATTTTGATTTCAAGTATTTGATGACCCTATGTCTATACTTTCGGTAGAGAATAGAGATTTACATAACTAACTGGTACGTGTCTTCCTTTGATAACATGAAGCAAACAATTTGCTTCGGTAACTACATTCTTTGTCCCATTTCCTTCACATAAGGGACTGATAAATCATTCTACTAATCATAATGAAATTTTGCAGTTTCATGAAAGTGAAAAGGAATTCTGGGAAAGCAAATTACACTTCCAAACATGCTCCCCCGTTCTGTGAATTATGGTTTATATATAAAGGCAGACACATTTGGACAAGAGAGGCTTCTGAAACACCATGTTCTTTGTCTTCACATGCTCAGCCTGATATCACAGTCACAGAAAGCTTGAGATGTCGATCTTTTCAGTATGGTAAGAATGAACTACCCCATTTGGAACGTCTTCAACCAAATTCTGCTAGAACTACAGTATGTTCTGGAATTAGAAGCTTGGATCTGGGTGAAATCATAGAAACCGAAGCCACTAATTCATCCAAATCATCCAGTTTTAGTAGTTATTGTTCTCCGCAAAATTCTGCTGAGGTTTGTCTAGATACGTATTCAGAGGTCATGGAAGAAAAAATTAACAGTCAACTTATTGAGACCAAAAGAGAAGCTGAGGCAGCAACAGATGAGTCCTTTGCAGAACTATTGAAGTGCAGGAGGTCGGAAGTCGAAGCCAAGGAGGCCATAAGGAAGGTAAGCATAATCTAGTTATTGTACAACTTTTGTCAAGCAAAGAAAATTCTGGTCTTTGTATTTATTTTCATAGTTAGTCATGAGATATCAAGTGTGCTTTCATAGGGATTTAAGAAACTTCGACAAATTATCCTGTCAAGAGTGAATCCATCTGTAAATTACTGGGATTCTATACCCAATTTTTTTAAGATTCACATTGTCAGGTCAAAATAGCAGAAGAAGCAACACTATGAACTTGCCTAAGCAGTAAGCAACACTATGTTTAAATATGTTGTTTATTATTGGACGTGATGTTATATGGTTTAGCGTATACATATCCAAGTTAGTAACAAATGATGATATTGAGTCTGTGATATGATTGATTTATGAATTATCTCTCCCAACCTAATTATATATTCTATTTTCAGGTCAAATTATTTGAATCTGCCCATGCACATGAGATGGAGCTCAGAAAAGAGGCAGAGGATGCACTTAGAGTTACCATACTAGAACAACAAAAACTCGTAGAAGAGAGTGAAGATATTTCCAGTAATCTACAAATGACCATGAGAAATGTGGCCCTATTAGATAGTCGTGTTAAGGAAACAGCCCGTAGGCGAGATGAAGCTTCACACGAACTCTTGCTAATTCAAACTTCCATATCAACCTTGTGGCAAGAAAGGCAGCAGATCCGGAGACAGAAAATGGAAGCCCTCCGCTGGCTGGAACGGTGGAAAAGTCGTGGACAAGTCGGAGCAGCTCACTACAATGGGGTCATAGGGTTTGCAGAAGAACTTCCAGAGTTAGCAGAATTTTCATTATCAGATATTGAAAATGCTACATGTAATTTTTCCAAGAGCTTTGAAATTGCGCAAGGTGGATTTGGTTGTATATATAAGGGGGAAATGTTGGGTAGAACTGTTGCTATAAAGAAGTTCCACCAACATAATGTGCAAGGACCAGCAGAGTTTCATCGAGAGGTCAGTTTTCACATAATGGTTTTTCTGGTTTTAATCTTTTTTATCTTCAAAATCAAATAAGTTTTGGATGGCTTGAGAGGATTGGAGGTGGAAACAGATTTTGAGGCGTATGAATTTCAATTTCTTTTTGTTTCTTTTTTTGTATGTCTGATTCAGTTGATGGTATCCTTTTGCGACCAGGTACAAATTCTTAGTAGTCTCCAACATCCTCATTTATTGACTTTGCTTGGTGTTTGCCCCGAAGCCTGGTCAATAGTATATGAGTACCTCCCTAACGGAACTCTTCAAAACTACCTATTCCGGAAAAGTAACATCATCCCTTTGACATGGAATATCAGAGCACGAATGATTGCCGAAATTTCCAGTGCACTGTGCTTCTTACATTCTTTTAAACCGGACGCTATTATCCATGGTGATCTGAAGCCTGAGACTATACTTCTTGATTCTTCACTTAGTTGCAAGATATGCGAATTCAGGTATAGCAGGCTTGTGACAGAGGAGTCTCTCTATAGTCCTAGTTTCCACTTGAGCACTGAGCCAAAGGGTGCTTTCACATATACAGATCCTGAGTTTCAGCGAACTGGGGTACTGACACCCAAGTCTGACATCTACTCCTTTGGACTTATTATTTTGCAACTCCTCACTGGCAGAACCCCGGTTGGATTAACAGTTCTAGTTCGCCATGCTGTTTCATGTGGAAAATTGTCTTCGATTCTTGATTCTTCAGCTGGAGAATGGCCTTTATCTGTGGCATCACGGTTGGTTGAACTGGGTTTGCAATGTTGTGCGCAAAATTGCAGAAACAGACCAGAGTTAACACCTACTCTTGTGAGAGAGTTGGAACAGTTACATGTTTCAGAAGAGAGACCTGTGCCATCTTTTTTCTTATGTCCAATCCTTCAGGTAAATAATCTTCTTCTAACCATCGAAAAAGTATAACTAGATTTTGTATGTTATGTGGCTCATGTTTTATACTGCCTTCCTTCTTCAGGAAATAATGCATGATCCTCAAATTGCAGCAGATGGGTTTACGTATGAAGGGGATGCCATACGTGAATGGTTGGAAAATGGGCATGATACTTCTCCAATGACTAATTTAAAGTTGAGTCACTTGCTTCTCACTCCCAATCACTCAATTAGACTTGCCATCCAAGACTGGCTCTGCAAATCATAAAGGTACATCAATTCATTTAGGCTAAAGAACTCTTTTTATTCCCCTTAAGTTTAGGGCTAGTTTCTTTTGTAGCCACACAATTTTCACCGTTGTCAATATACCCCATATCCAACGATGTTAAACTGGTTTTGACCCCAACCCCTTAGTTACTCAACTTTAGTTGTTGCCTTGCTGGAAATTGCCTGTGTTACACAATTCAAGTACATACAAAAAAAAAAATTTGGCCAGAGTTTCCAGCCGAGAGAGCAAAGAAAGAAAAAGGTGAATGCCAAAGATGGTCATTGCCTGAGTACCTGCCATTCTATTAGGACTTATGCTAAGGGGTTAAAATGAAAACAGTCATGTCATCATTCTCATAAAAGTAGCCATTTATGTGGGTTGTTGACAAAAAATAGCCATTTGTGTATGTTAACCAATATATGTATATGCTATTTTTGCATTGTTCTTCTGTAATCCTTTCTAGTTTCACCATTTACTAGTGTTCAATGTTACAAGGTTGGTTTTATCGCATGTTTGATAAATCCTTTTATATGATAGAATATTAGATTTTATAGAATCTTCTACAGAAATATTGAGTATAGACTCTAGTGCTAATAGTGGACAATAATAAAAACCTGTCATTTTACAAATCATAATTCATAAGGAATGGTTGGCTCGACTAAGGCTTTGTTTGGGAGTTCGGAGGGGAAGGGAAGGAAAGGCTTTGGGGGGAGAGAAATATTTTACATTTTTTGAAAGAGTATTTTTTTGGAGAGTGATAAATTAATGCTTATGATTAATATATTTTTAATTTTAAGAATATTATAACAATATATATTAAATTTGAAGAATTCATATAAACCCTCCCAATCCCTCCAAAACCCTCCTCCAATACAATTTTTTAGTTCCCCCAAATGAGGAGGGTTTTATATTTTGAAGAAAAATAAGCCCCCCAAAGCCCCTCCTTCCAATGTCCTCTATTTCTTCCACTTACTCCTTCCTTTTTTTCCGAGTCTTTCCTTCCCTTCCC
>Ga0228711_1002858_pt1 | contig 26762 bp, 19 predicted proteins | sample MedpolnodulmetaG_2_FD_177996 | JGI IMG/M metagenome (GOLD analysis project Ga0228711, IMG submission 177996) | Root nodule microbial communities from Medicago polymorpha collected in Santa Monica, California, United States - brown nodules | ecosystem: Host-associated > Plants > Roots > Nodule... | reverse complement strand
TAGAACAAAGAAAAAAAAAAAAAAAAAAAAATACACCCTAGGAAAGTAAATGGCTAGGTGATCTTTTAATCGATAATGGGTATGTGTGGCGGGATTGCCTTCTATATTCAAGTCTCTGTTAAGTTGTTTTAAGTGAATTTCACCTCTCATACATTTTAAAAATCCCTAAAATCTCTTGTTTTTTCCCTTTCAATTTCACCATTTTCAAATTTTAATATTCAAATAGGATTTATTCAGATTGTGCAATCGAGACGATTATGAGAAGTTTTTTTTTTTGTGTGGTAGTCGGGGTTTGAACCTTGGACCTTGCATATATTATGCATTGTCCCTACCAACTAAGTTAAGCTCACGAGCACAATTATAAGTCTAACATTGTATACAAGACTTTAAAAAATATCAGGATATTTTACATGTCTTTTTTTTTTTTTGAATGGAAAATATAGATATATAAATAAATAGAAACTGTACAAGATATATAAGAAGAGCCGTCGAAAGACGCTCGAAAATCGGAAGGGACCAACCCCAACCCAACAGGAGAGCCGAGAGACAGCACCTAATAAGGGCCCCACCAAGAAGCTACAAAACAACAGAAAAATAGCTACCCCAAAAGAAAGCGGAAGAGAAAAAGTAGCAGCAACACACCTACAAAACCCCTGCAAACAAGAAAGAAAAGCAAAGAACAAACCGAGGAAGCAGGCCGGTGAGGAAGGAGGCAGTGAGCCCCCATCCAACCCCCCATGCGAACCAAGGGAAACAACCACCACAAAACCCTATTGCTGCAAACATAGGACGGGCTGCACCTCCCACTCATGCTAAGTGCAGGAACTAGCAGGGCACTTAGCCAAGAACCACTTCCAAGCTAAGAGTTTTGATATATCCACCACATGCTCATCCTTGTGCGCGCCAACAAAGATAAGGTCATTATGGGACGTCCAAATGGTCCAAATAACAACATGTCAAACAAGAAGCAGACCTAACCTAAATCTCTTCCCCCCGCCAAGCCCTGTAAAGGCGTGGAATTGCTGGGCTAGACCAAGGGGGTAACAAACTCTCAACCTAACCATCTAGACACCTGATACTACACCAGAAAGATAGAGGGACAAAAGAGGAAGAGATGCGCAGAAGACTCATTTACCGCCTCACAAAAAACAATCCCCACCCCCCACCCCCCTTTAGGAAAGGGACCCCACGCCTAGCCAAATTTAGTCTAGTCGAAACCCTATCTAGAATAAGCTGCCAAGAGAAGACGACCACCTTAGAAGCGGCCCATGACTTCCACACCCTAGAGGCCGCAATCAGGTTTTCCCCTTGAGGGGGCACGCGGAGCCGACAATCCTTTAGCAAGAAGAGAATAAGCCGACTTCACTGAGTACCGACCATCGGGATATGAGTCAACGACCACAAATCATCCTTATCCAAACGAGAGTGCCTAGCTATGACCAGAAGCAACTCATTGAGCAACTTCAACTCCTAGGCAAACAAAGGCTTCCTCCACCCAGGTCCCCACACCCAAGTACTCCTATCCCACACACCCAGGTCCCCCACTCTCCCTCTGGTCTGGGTAGACAACTGAAAAAAGCCGACTAAACCTGACTCTAAGAAGCGACGACCCACACCACGGATCATGCCAGAACTGAGTCGAAAGACCGTTCCTGATAACCCTAGCCACCCTGATTGAAAACCAGTCCCCATTAACTTCCTTGTCACCCCCTAACATTTAAATATTCATCCACCAGGAGGAAGCACCACAGAGACCGGAAGGCCTCCCACCAAGGTGGGGCAAAGGGTGATAATCTCTATAACGAGCCAAAATGATATCTCTCCAAATACCACCATCCCCAAGGATATTTTACATGTCTATATTATACAATATCAAAGTCTATAAAATACATTCTTCAAGACTTTTTACACATTTAAATTGTATAATTCAGATGTTTGAATGTGTTATTTAGGACTTTTGATACATATATTATGATCAAATATGATAAAATAAACATAAAGTTAAGTACGAGCATGTACTCTTGACGTTAGTTTTTATAGTTTATATTGCAATGTCAAGAAATCATTAATGAGTAAATAAACAAATATAAATGGCAATTGATTATAGAATCAGAATCCAATATCATACGAATATATGCTGTCAAAATAAGTATTCAAATATGGATATAGATTTAGCTCCCTCAAAAAAAAAAAATGATTTAGTAGAATTTTGTTGCACCTGGTTTAACTGAAGCTTGTACGTCAAGTCAACATTTACATGCTTAGCTTCATCACCAAATTGCGTAGATTTAGAAAAATAATATAATATTTTGTTATAAAAAAGTACAATATCTAATGTTATTTTTTTAGGAAATCTAATTAATTAACATAATCAAATTGAAAATTTTAACAAATATTTTTTATTATAAATTTCTTATTTCGTTAATATACTTATTTTCTTTCCTTTTATGTATTTATATGTCTCTCTGACACATAAAACCTCAAACCTATTTTTTTGTGTGCTGATGTTTCGAGGTTTTGTGTGAACCTCACTCACTCCCTTAAAACTCAATCACTGTGTTACGGTTCTTTTAGTCTCACTCACCAAGGTTCACTTCTCAGGTTCTTTCATTCTTCTTTTTCTTTTCATAATTTTGTTGCTCAGCTTTAGTTTTTGTTTATTTATTTATTTACTTTTTTGATGACAAAAACAGCTTCGTTTTAGGGTTTTTCAATGTTGTTGTGTTAAAAACTGATTGTGTTTTTCAATGTTTTTACTGATTGCAGTTCAGTAGTTAAGTAACGTAATGATCAAGAGTCACGCAAAGTTGCAAAAATCATCTCTAGTGAGTCTATGTAGACAAAGGAAGGATATTATTAAAGCCGCTAAGTATTGTAGATATGATTTAGTTACATCCTTTGATACATACTTGGAATCTCTTTTGAAGCTTGGAAATTCCCTTAATCAATACGTGGAACAAGAGTTTGTAATTTTTGATCATTCTTGTCTTAACTTGGAGTTTTCCTCTGATGATTCTGATTTGGATCACTTACACTGTGATGACGATGAAGAAGAAGAAGATGAAGATGTCGATGAAGAAGAACTAAGTAGCATTGATTTTAGCTCAGAATCGAGTGATGAATCAACCCATTGTAAACACTATGTTGATGATAGAAACAACATGAAGAATCAACGGAAGTCAAGAGTTGAGTTTGAAAAGAATGCAACTCAAGCACCATTTGAAGAGGATATTAATCATATGCATACGTCACATGAAGATTTTGGAGCCTATGAATATGGTCAAATGAAAGAAAATACACAAAGGTTTGATAGGTATAAACATTATGGTTCCAGGCCCTTTCCCATTATGGTTGTGTCTCCTGTTCATGTTAATGAGTCACATAACCATGGAACTAGTCACCAAAATGAGTCACATAACCATGGAACTAGTCACCAAAACAATGCTCCCCCTACTGTCTCAGCACCTCCTCCCCCGCCACCTCAAGCTTCTAGGTTTGATTTGTTATATCCATTTAGCATGAATTATGAAGTTCCTAGTTATAATCATCATGATGAGGATGAGAGAAAAGTAAGGGAAACAGAAGGGATTCCTGATTTAGAAGATGAAAGTGAATTAAGTTCAAATGTGTCAAGTAATTGCACTTCCAACAATTTTGAAGGGCTAAATTCTAGTAGAGATTCAGTTTCAAGCACGGAGGGAATAAACAATGGTGACTTGGGGTCTAAGATAAAAATAGAGGAGTATGAATCTTCAGAAACTAGTGGTGTTAGTGTTACTACACCTGCTTCTAGTAGCACAATGAGTCTAAAGGAAGCAGTGCTTGAGATAAAGAACGAGTTCAAAAATCTATGTGATTGTGGAAGAGAATTTTCGTTGGTTATCGAGGCAGAAAAGATACCATATCATTCTTTTAGCACCAAATTGAGAGGTAGGATCAATTTACTCTTCTTCGTTTTTTGCCTGTGAATTGATCAATAAATGAACATCGTTAGTATTTGATTCTTTTTGTTTTTTTATGAACTATTGTAATTCATTTAAAGATATGATGACTGTATGGTTTCTTACTCACAAACACATATGAATATGATGATGATTATGATTTACGTTACTGCCTTGCAGTTTTAGCCTCTTGTGTTCTTGGGAGGATATTCCCTTCGGTACCATCGTGGTTGCACCCTTCATACATGTCATACCAGCCCGTTCCTGGAACAAAAAAGTTGTCCAAAGCTAAGATACAAACCAATCAAGATCATAGAAAAATTGGTGACCTTTCATTAACTTTGGAGAAGCTTTATGTGTGGGAAAAGAAACTTTATGAAGAAGTGTTGGTAAATAGTTACTTATATTTATCATATATAGATATAGATATGACATTTTTCTGATAGTTTAAACACTTCTAGTTGAGTTTTACTTAATTTTTAATTTTCCTAAACAATTTTGATGACAGGGTGAAGAAAAACTTAGAATTCTCTATGATAAGTTGCACAAGAGGCTAAAAAAGTTGGATATGAAAGGTTCTGAGTCAGATAAGATTGATGATACTCTTAATTCTATTAAACTTCTAGATTCAGAAATTAGTGTAGCTGTTACTTCAATCAGTGTGATATCAAGAGAGATCAACGTGTTAACAGATCATAAGTTGCTTCCTGAACTCAATAAATTGATTGATGGGTATGTTGCTTAACTTGCCATATGGCCTTCTTTTATTATTTATATGTACTATGTAGTCCTTTCTCTTATGTTACTAATAAGTAATTACAGTTGATGCTACTAAATAACAGTATTATTAATGAAACTATTGAAGGATTCTAGATTAAATGTAAAAGAGGCATGGAATATACTTTGACAGTTTCATTTTATAGCGCATGTTTCGATTGAAGGTGAGTATGTTTAGATTGAATTATTTTTATCTACTTCATAACACTTGTGAGATTGTTTTGGAGAATTTATGAAAACAGTTTATGACATTTCCATGAGCTGTTTTCAGCTGATTTCTATAAGTTCACAATGCTAGCTTATGAAAAACAACTTATATAGAAGTATTTTGACTTTATTTTATCTTTTGGTGTAGAAATAGTTTATACATAAACACTTATATCATGAGTGCTTATTCTATAATCACTTAATTAAGATGTTTATCCAAACAAGACCGTTGTTGAAGCTCTAAAATGCAGCTTTTGCTAAAATCATAGTGTCACACCTTGATTCTGTCAAACATCATCGTCAACCCCAACATGCACATACGCAGCATATTTTTAAGTTAAAGAATAGAAAAGAGTTTTCCTTCCATTGAAATATTTCTATTTGATTATGATATTTTCTAATTATATCTACATTGCATCAATTTTATAGCTTACATGAATTGTGGAAGACTATGAGCACATGTCACCAGAAACAATTCCAAGCTATCAACAAGGTCATAAGTCATGTACATATATTAGATCCTACAAAAAAGAAAAAATCAAGCATCAAAGCTACTTTGAAATTAGAAAAGGTGATTTTGAATTGGGGTATGTCCTTTAGCAATTTCATCAAGAAACAGAAGACCCTAGTGAAACACTTGAATGATTGGCTACAAAAGTGTGCTCCCCAAGAAACAGAAGAAACTGAAGATGGACTAGAAGAAGCTCCTCCTATTTTTGGAGTTTGTAACAATTGGTACAATGAAATAAAGAAGGTTTCAGCAATTGAAGTGTCTAAAGCCATCACTAATTTTGCATCAAACTTGCATCACTTATATGAGAAGCTAAAAGAGGAAAAGGCGCAGAAAGTTAGAGTGAAATCTCTTTTTATGGATTACAAGAAAAGGCTTAGATCCTTTTGCAAGAATTTTATTATCAAGTCTGAGCATTATCACTCTTTTATCAAAATGAAGGCATCAGAAAATTTTGATGAAGATGATATTCCACTGTTGAAAGCATCTGATAAAAGATTGGAAACTTCGAGACTGAGATTGATTGAAGCAAGAAAGAGACAGAAACAAGTTATCAAAGATGTTAATGATATTGCTTCAAGTTGTTTACAAGAGGGTTTGGCTCCAATTTTTGACGCTTTGTGGAGGTTTAGTTTGGAAAATCTGAAAGTTTATGAGCAACTTAGACTTCCAAACAGTGGGGTCCATGATTAAGTAAGTAATCTTGTGTTAGAATTGAAGAAAAAGAACGTTATTCTTAATTTCATTATGATGTTCTAAGTTAGATTTTCATTATTCTTAATTTCATTATGATCGTTATTCCATACAGTTTAGGAGACTTTTCACTTAGTTTTTGTTAAAAGAAATGATATTTTGGGAGTGTTTTTGAAGAAAAACTGAAGCTCTTAAAATGACTGATCTATAAACTTTCCTCTACATGTATGTAAATTAAGATTTTTTATTCCATAGGTCACTTCACATCCATTCTCAATACTTTTACTTTTTAATTTTTTAAAATTGATTTTTTTTATCTGACATAAATATCTTAACAAGCTACATACATTACTAGGATTTTATGAATATATATTTCATTTTAGTTTTTAATTATTTCTAATATTTTATGCAGCATAAATGTCTCAAAAAATAAATATCTAAAACAAAAATATATCTAAACAAACTACACATATAATTTTTCATTATAAGATCAAAGTAACTTTTTTTACATTCACATTATAAGTTTTTAAATTTTAAGATTTATGGAAGTAATTTTTTTGTTATAAAATCTATTTAAATTTTGCCGAATATAATCACATTGTCAAACCCTTAAAAAAATTACATTGTCATGGTCAAAGGAAACACCTTAACAACGAAATTCTAATTTTACAAAGGATAAAGTATTTTATGTATTGTTTTTATTGTTGCTCACATAGAGAGTTTGTCCTATTCACATATAAAATTAAGGGAAATATTAATAAGTGTTCTTAAGAAGGACACTTGTGAAGACTAAGAAATTTTGTATTACGAATGATGCATTTAATATATTGAAACTTTATAAAAAAAAAAGTTTTTCTACGTAAAACTTACCGGTTGTTTCTATTTATAAATCCTTAACAAAATGTCCATATAAAAGACCCTAAAATTAAATAGTCAAACATAAACATCAACATCAACGGTGTGTTTGTTACATGGTTTCAAAGTTTATTCCCATAGTTAACTTTTTCTTATGAATCTTAATCCCAAAAACAATTCCCATGAATGTGTTCGAGAAATTTCTTGATTTTTCTAAGTAGGTAGTTGTCTTTTATTCCCAGGAAAACAATATTCTCACCCTCTAGACATGAAAATAAAAAATTGAAAAAATGCATACTTACTCAAAATAAACTAATACCCGAAAACAATTTTTATAAACTTATAACAAACATGAATTATTCTTTAAAAACAAAACATGAGTATATTGTATTTCTACCCTCACCTTTTCAGGAATGTTTGTGGTGACCTTTTAACAAACACCCTAGAAACACAAGGAAGAGAGGAAGAAAATGTCCCTAGTGATATATTTATGCTAAACTGCTGCTTATGGTATCAGCATGTTTTACCTCTTGAGCATAATCAATTCCGACCATATATGTCTTGTAGAAAGCTTATAATATTAATAATTGCGTATTTTAAAAAAAAAAATCGACTAAAATTAGTCCATAGTCAAAAAGTAATAAGATTTTTAGGAGGACAACAAATTCAAAATGGAAAAAAAGATATAATTTACATTGGAGATCAAGGTAAGTAGCGTATAATTGGGGATTGAGGCAATATTATACAGCAAATACAACAAGGTTTCAATTTTTGCTAAAACCTATATGATCCCTAACAGTTTACACGTTGGAACAGCTATAAGAATACAAGAAAGTTGTACAATACAACAAGGTTTCAATTTTTGCTAAAACCTATATGATCCCTAACAGTTTACACGGTGGAACAGCTATAAGAATACAAGAAAGTTGTACAACTATATATAACCATGATATACATGTCACCAGTAGCTCAACTATTTCCTCTGTTAATTCCCCTTCAATTACTCCATTGGTGTTCCATCAGAATAATTCATATTGTAGCATCCCGCCTCATGTGCTCAATGCAACAAATTTTGATGATATCATTAACAAAAAGTGAGGACCTCAAGGATGAAAGCAGATCATCAGAATACGGGGGTTATGAATTGTCCTGAACTAGCTCAAGTTTTCACTGTTGACCTCAAATCTATATTTTCACAAGAAATCTCTTCCACCACAACCTAATCATGAGACATCATATTTCAGCATTGTTGCAAATATAGAAGAGTCATCCTACACTAGTAGCTCAGGTATGATGACACGAACTATAAAAGAATTGGACATAGAAGCGGTGTAGATACCGATGTAAGAATTGAAGGTATGACCGGAAGTAAGCTGAGAATGGACCGATAATACTAAAATATAATTTTTATATTCAATACATTACTTTTTTTATACTTTTTAACTATATATATAATAATACATATTTCTTTACCTAAATATAATAAATCTCTCTTTTTCTGCTTTGAAATAGGACTCTGGTAATTCTGACAATATATTTAACTACTACTTCGTGAGTATGACCATCCAAATTCACGACGATTATGATCTTCTCATGTTTTTTCCACTCATTCTCTCATGTTTTAAAGCTCCACCTTTAACCACATTTTCTCCCTTTTTTTCCGAATTCTTAAACCCTCCTCTCTATATTTCAAAGGTAAAGATTCTCCACATTATTTCTTCATGTTGATTTCAACATGAGAGAATCCTAATCCAATTCATGAATAGATTATATTGAAAATGAAAGGTAAAAAATAAAATTGAAAAAGGAGAAACAATCATGACACCTAATACAAGATTGTTGTATGCCTCTAGTCAAATTATGAATTACGAAATTTACAAGCAAATCGGAGCCACACTGAGGAATTAAAGAGGCAACACAACACAAGTCAAATATAAAATACCATTTTCGGGTAATATTTTCTCAGGCTTTACATGTTTATATGAACTCCAACAAACAGGCTGACCGGTGGTTTTAGCAATTTTATGCTGATTTTCCAGTGGTAAATCTGGGTTTTCTGCTAGGCAGTTTTCAGTACTAGTTTGATCATACGCAGGTCTGTTTCGGTTTGATCGGTACCGACCGATCCAACTTTGATGACCTTGATAAATAGCGACAGGCAAGGTAGCCAGGAACGAGTCCCAGCTCGTAGGATCGCACGTTCCTACGTGCTTTCCACAGCCAAGCGTGCTCCGACCTTGATCTGGATCGTTTTTGCTATTGTTTTGGTCAGGATCGAGTTTCTGCAGCAGAAACGTAAGAAAAAACGTGCTGGGCTGGGCTTCACGAACTGGGTCGGGTCAACAATAAAACCCGGTTTTAAATATAAAAAAGATACGCGTTTCTTTCATCTTCACCTTTTCTAAACCCTAGCCAAGCGGCGGCCGCGATTCCGTGTCCCTTTTCAGGCGAAATTTTCGCCGTCATTCACTCTCTTCCGTCACCTAAAACCTTGTTTTCATTCACTTTCATCCACTGAAACTCAGTTTTTCACGTTACCCATAACTATCTGCATTTTTTCCTCCCTTATCTCTGTTCTCTGTTATGATTTTGAATAATGATGATGATTATGACTCCATTAATGTGTAGTTTAAGGCACTTAAGTTTTATAAGTTTTTTTATTTTTATGTTTTTGTGTGTTTATGTATATCTGAAGTTACAATTTTGCCCTTGAGTGGGTTCTTACGAACCGTGTTACGTTCCCCGACTTTACGTCCCTTCACCGGCCAATTGAACCTACGTAGAAACTCGTTCCTGACTACATTGGCGACAAGGATATACACACTACATAGTTTGATGTTTGCCACAACCTAAATATCACAAGTGACTACTAAAGTGGTGAATCAGATTATGCGCAATTTGTAGTATCTCAAATACTTTGTAAGAATCTTCATGAAAGCTTTAATTCAAAATTTCACATATAACTCATGAATCCTAATTGTTCATAAAAACTACTCCGCCAAAACATGGGAAAATTGATAATATTTCAGATTGTCCGCATCAAAGAAATTCTTCCAGTTTTATGAAATGCCAAGTTTCTCTATGAAAGAGGACTACCACCACCACCTTTGTCATTACTATGTGGTGGAACAATGTTATTTACCTTACATACGTCTTGATTTCTGCTGTGGAGGATATCCTGGCATTCCCATTGGGTCTTTTCTTCTCAACTGTCAAACAGAAGACAACAACAACAAATCAAATTCACCATAAAAAAGGACAACAAGGTAACACACTTCGCACCTTTTCCAAATAAACAACAAACCTGTTGCTGCTGATGGGCCTGTTGTGGAACACCTCGTTGCATTGGGATGCCAGCAGGATTAATTCCACTGCTCATCCCTGCCTGGGATGTGAGATTATAAGCTTGCAGCTGATGCATTCTTTGCATGCCAACATTAATTGGTCGAGGGACAGATCTATTTGATGCATGACCACCAGGCATGTTTCCAGCAATAGCAGCTCCAGACGAAACCTGACTCAAGGATAAACAAAAAATACACATTCAAAAAATATGAAGTGGAAATGTCCATGCGTGCCTATGCTTGCCCGTGTCCAAGTATGCCAATACCCTTAGTAAGAATCATGAGTAAGCAATTTAAAATGACTTAAATTTCAGCAGGAATCGAAACTTTTCATTAATAGAAGCTACTCGGGATATTATTCATACAAGGTTATGAATCAAATCAAGTTAAATATGGCAAAACCATTGAAAATATAAATAACCTCAAAGCACGAAGTAATTAAACTCGACTAACAGTTATTATCTATATTTTCTCAATACAACCCCCTTAAAGTAATATAAAATGGTAAACAAAACTTGGGGAAGCCTAGGCAATTCATTCCAGTGTTTTAAAAACCGAACCAGTCAGTCGGGCTGGTCTGACCGAAAACCAGACCCATGACTGGTCCAGTCGCCATACTAGACCACTCATGCATTTGAACTCGTCAAATTTTGGTTAAACCAGTCAAACTCGTCCAAACTGATAGAAATTGGTGCTGTCCAGTTCAGTTAAAACAGGCTAGCGTTTTAATTAAAAAATAATTTGATGCAAGTGGCCTGATCAAGGATCGAACCCGCTTCAATAATCTTCAACAACGTAACTTCTTCCACTGCACCATCTGTCTGTTGATGCCTCTAATGCCGCTTTTAAATTATATATCAAATCAAATTGTAATTAATACTTGCCATATAACTTAATACTTGCCGTATAACTTGTACTATATCTATGTAATATTTAGGCAATAAAACTTGATTTAAGACAATGGTTTTAATCACGGATAACAGAAAATATCTGATTGATGAAATTCCGCTACGCAATAGTGCCACTAAAGCGGCTATTTGATAACATTTTGTACTAGATAGTGTATTATGGAACAATGTGGTTTCTCCAAATTCCACTATGCTATAGCGGTATAAAACCGCTATGGCTGCTATTTATCAAGATTGATTTAAGAACATATGTAAGTGGCATGGTCAAGGATCAAACCCGCGTGAATAATCTTCAACAATGTAACTTCAGCCACTGCGACATATGTTCATTGATGTCTCTGATGTTGCTTTTCATTCATATATCCAATACACAAATTTGATTTAAGAACATCAAATTGTAATTAATACTTGCCATATAACTTGTACTATACCTCCGTAATATTTAAGAAATAATTCATCTTTTTTTGTTGGTATAATGTAATAATTCATCTTTAAATGTGAGAATGGAGACAAATCTTAGAAGCGTGTGACTTCCGCCTATGTAGAAGCAAGATAGAGTATATGGGATGCAACTTTAGCAAAAAGCGAAGCATTTCTAGCTTAGAGATGAAAGTTGGAGATCATACCACAACGCAAGTTACACGATTTAAATATCTCGGGTCCATAGTACTAAACAACAGAGAAATAGTAGATGTAAACCATCGAATTCATGTTAGGTGGTTGAAATGAAGGAGGACCAAGTGGTTCATGTGATACAAAAATACTGCTCAAGATGAAGGGAAAATTTTATCATACAGTTGTAAGACTGGCAATTTTGTATGGGACATAGTGTTGGGTGGTAAAGAACCAACACAAGATAAGCGTAGAAGAGATGAAGAAGTTGTGTTAAATGTGTGGTAAGACAAAACACGTAGGATTAGAAATGACAACATTAGAGAAAGAATCGGGGTAGCACCTATCGTAAAAAAGATGGTGGAAACTCTACTTAGGTAGTTTGAGCATCTTAGAGAGAAGACATGTCGATTCCATGGTAAGGAGAGTAGATCAAATGGAGGGTAGTCAAATCACTAGAGGCAGAGGAAACCAAGAAAAACTATAAGGCCCTATTTACGAGTTTGGAGGGAAAGTGAGGATTTTGAAAAAAAGAAAGGGTGAAATTGAAGGAAGGGAGAGCTTTGGGAAGGGAGGCTTTTGAAGAATTCATTTTTCTTCGAAATACAAAATCCCCCCAATGTGGGGGAACTTCAAAAATGTATTGGATGAGCATTTTGGAGAACTTCAATACATATTGCTCAAATCATTTCCATATTGTTATAATACTCTAAAAATTATAAATATATTAATTATAAGCGCTCTCTTATCATTCTTTACAAAATCACTCTCTTAAACAAGGGGGAAGATTTCTCTCTATTTCTCTCCGCCCAAAGCCTTCCCATTCCCTCTAAACTCACAAACAGCCTAATATTCTTTACAAAATCACTCTCTTAAATTGAAGGAAGGGAGAGCTTTGGGAAGGGAGGCTTTTGAAGAATTCATTTTTCTTCAAAATACAAAATCCCCCTAATTTGGGGGAACTTCAAAAATGTATTGGATGAGCATTTTGGAGAACTTCAATACACATTGCTCAAATCATTTCCATATTGTTATAATACTCTAAAAATTATAAATATATTAATTATAAGCGTTCTCTAATCATTCTTTACAAAATCACTCTCTTAAACAAGGGGGGAGATTTCTCTCAATTTCTCTCCGCCCAAAGCCTTCCAATTCCCTCTAAACTCACAAACAGCCTAATATTCTTTACAAAATCACTCTCTTAAATAAAGGGGGAGATTTCTCTCTATTTCTCTCCTCGCAAAGCCTTCCCACTCCCTCTGAACTCACAAACAGCCTAATAAAAAATGTCTAGGGGTTAATGAGTTTGATAGAGATAATATATGATAGAACATTATGTTCCCACTTAGTGGGATAAGGTTTGATTATTGTTGTATATAACTTGTACTATTTTAAAATCCATACAGTAAACACAAAAGAATGATAGATATTATATAAACTAATAAGTTTTTTTTTTTTATTTCCAAAATATGTTATTCATATTAATATTCAACTTGTAGAACATAAATTTAGGATAATATGTATCTTGTAAAAAAATAATAAATTTATATGTCATGAATTTTTTTTTTAGTATAAGCTGGGTCGACAGTTATGCGGCTCAACTGGTGACCCACAGGTTCGACCAGTGACCCAGTGCCCTGACCATGTCGATCAGTGAGCCGGTTTTTAAAACACTGATTCATTATATCTTCTCAATACCTATGTTTTCAATTCCATGTACAACTACAACCTTATCCATCTAAACACCATCCTTCGCTTGTCTAAGAGTCACTCATTGCTCTCTAATTTCAAACCTATAATAAGACTTCACAAAAAGTAGAGATTCTTATAGTACTGCACCATCAGATTAAAAAAATAAATATGAACTAAAATCGGGTCAGTTGCTAAACTTCTGAGAGTATTACTCTTTCACAATATATGATTATTTTCCACAAAAAGACAGTTTAGGAACAGTTGAATCACATCCATTAGTAATGAATAATCATATGCCATACTCAATGAAAATTTTAAATCTGCAACAATTGCAATATCAAAATGGGTACAGGATTAACATAAGCCTGCACAATTTCATTTTCTTTTGAGATTTTTGCAAAAGGATATCCATTTATCATCACGTACCGGCTGTGATTGCTGCATGTTGGTTGTCCCTTCAAAATCCGTGGTTGTGTCCACCGGACGTGTGGGATAATTCACAAAAGCCTCTCCAGGTTGGCATGGTACAAGTGCACTGGGCATTGATTTTGCAAACATGTTTAACTAAAGGAGATAAATGATATTGGAAAACACATGCTTAATGAAGAAAACTGTTTTACTATACATAGAGCATTGAGAGAAATATTGAATATAGTTTATTCATAAATTTTGCAAACAAATTTTCAAAGCAATGAAAGTAATCAATAATTCTAGGAAAAGGCTTTATGCGATAAAAAATGGGTAAAAGACGAAAAGACCAACACCAAATAGCAAAGGAGGAAGGAAGAAAAGGCCTTACTTCCGTCCAGGCTGTGGTTCCATTTTGAAATACCTGGACAAACAAAGTAAAACATGTTAAGCAAAAAAATGTGAATAGTTTTTATATTGCATTTCTAACATGACCTGAAATATAAGTGAAACATATTATACATTCACCCCAAATTGTCTAATTCAGCAAAAGCCGAGCCAGATAACTGCTTTTGTTTTGGTAAATATTTGTTCACAGAAAGCTTCGGAAGTTGTTCTAATATACATCAATTATTTTTATATTGCATTTCTAACGTGACTGAAATATAAGTGAAACATATTATAAATTCACCCCAAATTGTCTAATTGAGCAGCAGCAGAGCCGCACAACTGCTTTTTTTTTTTTTGGTAAATATTAGTTTAAAGAAAGCTTCTCTACTAAATACAACAATCTAGTTGTTCATCCTCAATAACTTCTGAAAATTCCAATCAGGATTATATTAAATACAACAATAACATGGTAACTACATCAATTCAAGAAAATCTTTGATAGTGCCATAACAAGAATATAAAAAACGCAAGGAAAATATGTAGTATCTAGTGAAGATTTCAATAGGTAGAACAACCATAAACAAATAAAAGTTAAATCCAATGACATATTCAGAAATTTATCAAAGCAGGGGCAGAAAGATATATATTGATAAATATTACATAAATACACATGAAAAAAATATATATTTTAACACATTTGGTGTGGTTTGATAATTTTAATATCTTTTTCAAATGTGTAATTATCAATATGAGCATATAAATATTATTTAGTAATAATATATCATTATATGATTAATATATCATTATATGATATAAGAATACTTTTTGCAATGCATATTTAACTAAATTTTCCTGCATGCAAAGGTCACATGATACCAGTTTTATGATTGGACAACAAAAACACAATTTTAATGCATAATCAATTTGATTGACCAATAAACAAATTAAGCACAAAATCGTATGTATGTTCTAAGCAGCAGTGGTTATTCCCGTGCTTGCCCTCCCTGAGTTCCATCTCTAGCTAAATCATCTTTTTAATCACTAGGTATGTAGATTTCATGCAACAATAAAAGAAAATAAAAAGAGTCTTACTCATGCTCCATAGCTTGTGCTGCTGTTATACGCCTTTTAGGATCATATCTGCACATAAATACACAAGCCGCTAATAGAGGGCAAAAATAGGAGAATTTTCATAAAAACAATAAGTCATGCAGCAAATCCACATATCCATGAATACTAGATGAAATTCTAACAGGTTGAATTCCACATGTAACAAAACTAAAATAAGGCTGCATTTGGTTTACTAGAATGACAATAATGGGAATGACACACAACTCCCATTGGCAATGTTTAAAGTTAAAATATTAAATGAATGTGGCATCCTATCACAGCATGGTATGCCAAATCAGACAGGAATCAGAAAAATGCCTGGTGGCAATATTCCCAAGATAGGGTTATTAGTTATTACGAAGGCTTGTGAAAGAGAAGAAGCAGACATTATAGAGAGATCCTGCACTCAGTTGCAGAATAAGGGGGTCACTCTCGAGGATCTAAAGCATGTGAAGCATACACATGACGGCTGGCTGCACGATGTAGGAGTGTCTGTCGCATTTCTAGCACATGCGTGACTTCGAGACAGCTCGCTGTTCCATTTGGAACAAATTCGTCAAGTAGAGGGAATTGGGGAATTCTCAGGTCAACGCCCAAGATACAGTCAACTGAGATTGCTCATCTCTATTTTAAGTAATCGGGAAATCGTCCTTAATAGGCGAAATATTCCTATTATGCAAATGCCAATTGAACCAATGTTATTGGTTGTGAATTCGAACTTTTTGGCATTTCTTGTTTCTTCAATATATGAATAGGAGCAGTTGGCAAGTGATAATGTTCATGGTGGTCACTGTGGGGCAGGTGGTGATTTCCACATTCCCAAAAGAAAAATGTATAATGCGACTAGATAGTGCTACAGTATATGCATAGAATGCTTAATAAAACAACACTAACCCAGGAAGTTGTATACTCTAGAAAAATAACAATCAATCTAGGAAGTTGTATAATTAAAGGAATATCTACAGATTTACTTGATTCTTATAGACTGTTTTAGGGTAACTCGTTCTTTTTCACAGAAATACACAAAGGGAGTGAAATTTCTTCTAATATCCATGGTTTAAAGAATGATGATAATCCTCTGAACACTAGAGAATAAAGAATTTATCATGTAGTGGTTGATTTCCTTATATCTATTTAGTGTTGTAGAGAAGATCCTCAAAATCCTTCTTAGTATCAACATATTCCCGGCACTCAACGACAGATATACTCTTTTTGTGGTTCAGATGGTGATTCACAAGGAAAGCAGCAACACTGCAACCTCTAATAAATGGGAAGATTGCAGCACAGGTTAAGCAGATTGATTGCAGTAACCACTAAACACGAGAACCTAAAATAATTCAAATTTCAAACAACGTGGAAAGAGGTCTATGTTGTCAATCTCGATAGCGGCTCAGAGCGACCAGTTGTAAAACCAAAATATTGGTGTAGCGTGTAGTGGGATGAATACTATTATAATTTTTGTATTTGATTTTACTAAATAATCAATACTACATATAGATATGTATATAGATACTTCCTCCGGTCTCAATTATAAGGCAAAATACCTAAACTCACTTATTAAGAATTTAGTTAATTGGAAATAGTATTTGTACTTCCTAAATTGAACTTCATGGAAACTTTTCCCTAAGGGTCTGTGCGGGAGTTAAGGGGAGGGCTTGGGAAAAAAGGAAGAAGGAAGTGGAAGGAATAGAGGGTTTTGGGAGGGGAGGACTTTGAGGTGTTTGTTTTTCTTCATATTAGAACCCCCCCTAATTTGGAGGAACTCAAAAATTGTATTAGAGGAGGTATTGGATGGTTTTGGAGGGCTTAGTTAAATTCTTCAAATCCAACCCATGTTGTTATAATAATCTTCAAAACTGAAAATATATTAATAATACGTATAAATTTATCATTCTCTACAAACTTACTCTCTTAAAAAAAATGGATTTCTCTATTTTCCCCTCTATTCCCCTCCCCCAAAAGTCCTCCCCTCCAATCTCCAAAACAGGCCCTAAGAATAAAAAGGTTGGTATAAAATAAAATTTATACTGCTTGAAGGGCATTTCAAGAATGACATCAATAAATTAGGTAAGGTTTGTTTATATTTTAAACCACAAAAAACACAAACCCATTACCACCTGGATAAGGCAACAAAATATGGTGGCCTATTTAACCACCATGTCACAGTATTATGGGGGGTAGCACTACAAATCATAAGCATATAAGGGGGTAACATTTCACCGTGTTCAGTATACCATCATTTAGATTTTAAATGGAAAATGAAGTACATCCTACATATAGAGGCACAGTAAAAACCTTCTAGGTGGTTTAGAAATACTTACTCGAGCATCTTTGACAAAAGGTCATATGCAGGACTTTTTGGAGATAGGTGCACAACACTATTGAGACTAGCATTGTCACTGTTTGCAAAAAGCAGAATGGATCCATTAGTTTCATGGAAAAAAATATCAGTTACAAAAAACAAGCAAGTAAAAGAGAAAACAAAGGACTCAACACTGCGAAAATAGGTCCATTCTGCATATATTTGAATAAACATCCAATAATGATCTTACTATTTGTGTCCTTGTATATGTGAAGTATCTTGTTGCCAGTGGGGAAGATGTGCTAAGGAAGGCCACTTTTCTAATGTGGGATGACCTGGCACAGTAACAATGTCCAAGTATGTGGGTCTGGAATATCATCAAGAGAATGAAAATCCCCCAGCAGGGAGAAAGAAAAACAGTAAGCAAATAAATTACCTAAAACCTTGAATATCTTGTCAAGTTGATCAAGCTGCACAAAGGAACAACGATTATTTAGAATCCAAAAATGATACTATATCTCTAGCAACATTCAACAATAGAATAAAAAAAGCTGCAAGTTTAGCATCAAGTACCTGAAAAGGATTTGGTGTAGCTTTAACTTCTGCACCTTGAAATAGTGGCTTCAAGGTCAACAACTCAGCAAAAATGCATCCCACAGCCCACATATCTAAATGTCTCTTTAAGGAAAAATAACTGAAGCACTTTTACAATCATAAAGAGTTCACACACATTTATTTATTACACACAATTGATAAGTCTACCTTTGGATTATAAGTACCGAAGTCCCCAACATTAATTACATCCACTAAAAAAATTACAGCATCAAAATTATGTTATACCACATCAACGTTTTGTGTATGCCCTAAATATTGTTGTGTCAGATTCATCAAAAGCCATAACTTATTCAGGCATCAACCTCAAGTCAAACTAAGGATAGCAAAAACACCAATGTAGTAAAAAAGTACAACACAGGTTAAAAGACTTGAGAGATACCCTCGATGCATTGATAACAATCATAGCATCAAATTATAACTCCAAAGTTAATCATTATTTTTTATACACACACACACACACACGGAGGGGGAAGGAATGGAGGGAGATAGACTAACACACACAACTAAAATTTAAGGATACCAACAGCACTGGTATAATGTTTAGCTCCAAGAAGCAACTCCGGAGCACGGTACCAAATAGTTACAACAACCTGCAAGTTAGTACTTTATAAAATCAGGAATTTAAACGATCAAACATATCAAAAGGTAAAATGTGGTGCAGGTGCATAGCCAACTGAAGTTTAAAGATGATAATAGACCTAATGGCCAAAACATAGAGAATCAAAACACATGAAGTTTTGACAGCAAGCTCAACAGTTCAGTTAGTTAAACGTGAAATGAATAATAATACCCATCACTCATTTGGCTTACAGCACAAAGCCGGTACCGCGGGTATTATATGCATAGCCAGATTTCAACTCTTCAAAATATTAAAAATAGCATAGTCATGCAGGAATTATGTATGAAGACTTCTCGAACACACAGATGAAAAAATTGCTCATACCCCATTTTCAGATAATGGCTTCAGAGGGGCTAGATATATCCTTGCAAGCCCAAAGTCAGCAACTTTAACAACTCCGTGTTCCTCTCCATCGCCCATAACCTGTTCATAGAAAGGTTGTTGGAAAGATGGGTGCACATAAAAAAATGGATAAATAAATTTGAATTCAAATGTCTACTTTTGGGGGTAAAAAAATTTAACATATCATGATAAGGTGGAAAAATTCATACCAATATATTTGATGGCTTCAAATCTCGATGTACTATCCAATTACTGAAGGGAAAATATAATACAACAAGTCAACATACAAAAAAAAAAAAAACAACCCAAACCACTAAAGGTTCAGCGTACGCAGGGTCCAGGAAGGGTTCCCACCATTTTGGTGTATTCTACGCGGCCTTACCTTGTCTTTTACACAAGAGGCTATTCCCAGGACTTGAACCTGTGACCTTTTAGTCACGTGACAACAACTTTACCTTTGCGCTAAGGCTCCCCCTTTATTCAAAATACAACAATAAATAAATAAAAGGAACCATCTTCTACTTGACAAAAAATAGACCCACCTGTGCAGATAGTTCAGTCCATTCAGCAACTGCCACAGTATGGACTTAACAGTGTACTGGTTAATCGACTGGTTGACCTTGTCTCTATGATGTCTTATTATTTCCTGCCATTCAATATTGAAATCTTTACACTCGACTAACTACGAAAATAAATTCCCTGCAACCTAAATACATGTCTTCCCATGAATAATTGGAGGTTGCTCTATAAGCCCCTTAGTTTTGCTCAATAGCCCCTCAATTTATTGGAATGTATCTTCCGATGGTACAAACCTATTGGAAGCTATCTTCCGATCGGCCTTTTTTCAGAGTTGAGCAACCCAGGGGCTGCCTATAGAGCAACCTTGTAGAAAATTCACATAACATTTAAAGACATTGAAGTAACAATAGCACAAAATCCATCGTAAAGCTCGTAATATGTGTATATACGAAAACATAGTGTAGAACAACAGCCAAGCCTTAAAATATCAGTGTGGGAGTGTCAAAATGCAATTCTTTAAATTAAATAAAATTAAAAACCTAAAAAAATCCAGATATCAGAAACTAGAAATTTTGAGGAGGAATCAGTTTGACAAATTAGAAAACAAAAATGAGAAATTCAAGTCAAAAATGTAATGTTTTAAAATCGTATTGGTATACTTACATAAAGGTCATGTTCAGCATAATCAAAGGCGAGATAGAGAGACATGTCGGTATGATTGATGTGAACATTCACAAGCTTCACAACATTTTCATGTGTTATCTCCCTCAGCAACTGCATTATCAAATGAAATTGACTCAAAATCATGAAAACGTTAAAAATTCAAATAACAGAAAACAATTGCATTAGTATTAGTTAACTAACTCATCTCATTCATATCATCCAATAATTTGAGCGAATTATACAATTTAAAAATGAGAGGGAAAATATAATATAGTACCATGATTTCACGGATGGCGGTGGGAGAGACACCATCGCCGTCTTTGGATTGTTTGAATTTCTTGATGGCGATGGATTTTCCGCGGTTTGTGGCGGACTTGATCCGAGCGAGGAAGACGAGACCGTAGGTTCCTTCTCCGATTTTCCCAATCAGATCGTACTGTTGAAGCCACTCTGGCTTGTTGCTGTTGGACCGGTTACCGTCTGCCATTAGAAACTCGATACAATCACCAAGCGGAAACTGATTAAGGTTCTGTTTCAATGTACCGTTTGGATATGTATATGCTCCTGCTTAATTCCGGCTTAATTTAATCACGGATTAAAATTAATCTTTGATATTTTTAATTATTACTAATCATCATTTTAAATTTGATCCTTGTCCCTTTTTCTTTGCTAAAGTGGCTGCATTTTCGCTGACTTGTAAATGGTGAATAGGACAGAATGTTGCTTACTCAGATTAATGTTGATTTTGAAGACGAAAATACCCCTCATTGTTTCGGGCAAATGAAAAATACCAAAGTATCTTGTCTTCAACTATAAATTTCACAAACACAAACTAAGAAGAAGAGAGATATTATGGCTAACATCATTGTCGTCGTCATCGCAATCATATTTCCACTATTGATTTACATCTTACTAATAATAATTAATAATAGATCATGAAAATAAAAGGTATGATATGATATGTTACGTCGGCAGATGATTAAAATAGTCAATGTGGCATTGTCATATGAATTTTTTTTAGTAAACTATCAGTTAAGCTAACTTCAGGGACTGAAACCATAACAGAAAACTAATAAGGAATAAAAATATATGATCTTTTTCCCTAGGAATGAAAATCAAAATCCACAATTTTTTATAGGACAAAAAACTTTATCTCGTTTACATGTTAAAATAATTATCTTGTTAGTTGATCAATGGGTATGAGATTAAACTGTAGGAGGATGGTTAGACAATGTTGAAGTAGCCGGGCCGATTGAGAGACCTGAATATTTCTCTAGCACACTAATTCAATACATGGGTCATAGAAGCCTCGTATTGGATCAAAACGTTGTGAGACAGACAATGATGCAAAAAACCCACATTTCATGTTTCTAGCACCATTGACCGCATTGGTGGATGAAGGAATATACACGATCTTCAAGGAGCTACATACTACGTTAATAGACCACATTGTGAAGGAGGAGACCAAAGTCAAACGCAAAGTTCCACAAATCCATGAGTAAAAGAGTTTTTACATTGTGTAGAAGGAGACCAAAATCAAACGCAATGTGCCACAAATCTATGAGTAAGGGAGTTTTCACAACCAACCTATAAAATTAGCAGAGCAATTTGGTTAATATATATAATTTTTGTCATCCAATCAATCAAACATGTTTATTTCTAGTGTACTTTGAAAAACTCAATAAACAATGCCCGTAAGGATAATGCATAATATAGGTATAAGTTTAGGTTCGAATATCACACACTCCACTTATTTCCTTTAAAAAAGTTAGGGACCGCAACGGAGACGCAACACAAACTGGACCTGAGTAAAACACGCCCTACAAGCTTCTATTCGGCAACTTAATTCTACTTCCAATAGCTTCCGCTGACTCTTTCCGGCAGCGGCGCAACCGTTTCTATTCGGCAACTTATCTCTCTCTGTCGTGTTCACAGCTCACGGCTCCTCTCACGTCCATCGTTTCCCTCACGTTCACTTCGACCTCCGTTCGCCTCACTCAGTCCGTCCTCACTGCAGGTATTTCCTCTCCTCTGTGTTATGCTTTTTCGCATGAAGGTTCACGGCGGTGCTTACTAAGTCGCCGTCTTGTTCTGCAACCTTAGGTAGCATAACTGATGATTTTACATATTCTATAGTAGTAGAATACTAGAATGAAAATGCACTGTGCCTTAATTCGCAATACCTAATGTTTATTTCCTCCCTAATTAGTTTGATCATTAGAAATTAACACCGTAGTAATTTAAGAAAATGATATATTTGGAATGTGACCACATTTGTCTGTGTCCGAAAATGTCGACAGTATTACTATTTACACAATTTTGAAATGTGTCTATTGATTATATTTATACTGTCTTATTTACTTATTTTATTTGCTTAGAAGGTACCCTAGCAGCAGGCAGCAGCGGTACAAAACTATTATTTTGCATTTTCAGCTTTTCATTACTTTCGAAGAAGGAAAGGTGTTCTATTATTGTTTAACTTATATCGTATTATTGTCACCGTAATCAATAAAAAAAAAAACCATTTTCAGTGTTTTCGAAATGCCTCAAAAGCCAAGAAGGCGTCAACGACCCAAATCTTGGCCCATTACATTCTCCCCATTTGGCCGTGCTCTTGCTCGTATGGCGTCCGTTTCTATGCCAAACCGTCATTCCAAATCCATTGAGAACCCCACCCTTTCCTCTACTAGTAAGACGCCTTTTTCTCTTTTATAATTTAAATGTTAATGAATCCATGCTTTTAAGTGCCTTTTATGTTTTACACTTTGCATGCCTATTCCTGATCCACTTCCTAGGTAATGGCTTCAACAAGCACACTTTGGAAGAACGAGAAGGGTCAGAGTCATCTGACGGGGAGTTTGATGTAAAATCTCTTCTTATGCTATGATTCGATTTAGATAATGTTTAAATTTCTAGATCATATCATTGAACAAGTAAAATTGATTGATATAAGGTCTCTGTTTCAGGGAGTTGTCCAAGCAGATTTTGCCTTTTTTGATCCTAAACCCAATGATTTCCATGGAGTTAAGACCCTGCTGCAAACTTACCTAGATGTTGAAGAATGGGATTTGAGCGGCTTTGTGGACTTGATTTTGGAACAGACAACTGTAGGGACTGTTGTGAAGGTAGAGGATGACGAGGACGAAGGCATTTTTGCTCTTGTTACCGCTCTTAATTTATGCAGGTATAGGGTAAGTCACATGTTATCGCATATAATGTTTTGCGCCTGATCTGTTTGCCTCTATTTCTTTTACCTTGAGATCACACTTGCTTTCTTCTTTTTTGTGTTTGTTCCTCTTTATCTTTGGTGGAGATATTATTTTTAATACAAAAAAAAAATTGATTTTTTATCCTTAGGAAACAAGTGTTTAGTTTTTATGTCCATTTCCGCCTTGTGCAAGTTTACTAGTTAGCAAGTTGTTGCAGAAAGTTTCCTCACCAAAATAGTAATCATGTGTATTTTGATATTCAAGAAAAAAAGGAATTTGTATATTAAATTTGTATGGGAATTGAACCTTGATCAATTGATTCTTATTCAAATCTCCAATTTTTTCTTTAATGTCTTTGGTTCATTGAATAGTGGCCTGCAACAATTTGTAAATTTTGTTTGTGACTGGTTTAACATCTCGACAGTCATAAGAACTTAACTAAGAATTAGTTTGTTATTTCCTGCATAAGTTGAATTAACATCTACTCGTCAACTTTTTTTAGAAGCTTCGTCATCTAATCTAAGTTATCTACAATTTATAAGGTTGTTTTTTATTTGTAAGTTTGGATCCAAATACATATTTTATTTGAGAAACTCCTTGAAGCTAATCTAATTTGAGCCTAATAATTTTGCTAAAAAGCTTCGTCATCTAATCTAAGTTATCTACAGTTTATAAGGTTATTTTTTATTTGTAAGTTTGGATCCAAATACATATTTTATTTGAGAAACTCCTTGAAGCTAATCTAATATGAGCCTAATAATTTTGCTAGGAGCAAAGATGTATTATGAAACTCAAGGAATTTCTCCTCCTTAAAGCAGGCCAAGAGAAGGGCATTGCTGATAAGTTGAGATTACTTTTGGGGGAACAAGCACACAACGTAGGTCTTCTGGTATCACAGCGTGTGGTGAATCTTCCTCCCCAGCTTTTACCACATCTTTATGATTCTCTTTTTAATGAAGTGTCATGGGCCACAGAAGATGAGGTGAGATGTTGATAGTATCAGATGGGTGAGGGAGTTAACATGTTTTTCTGTTTGACTGCTGGTGCACTAATTTGAAATTTGAAATTTATATCGTTATTTTGCACACTTAACAGCCAACAGAGGACCTCCGGAATTCCTTCCAGTTTAAGCATTATATAATTCTTAGCAAAATTTACAAGGTATTATGCTTCTGCAGTATCTCCTTCCTATTTATCGTCGTTCTCTTATTATTATTTTTAGCTTTTATGGTTACGATCATTTTCTTCTGCTCCATTTTTGTTATTGTAACATTTTACTTCATTTCTGGTTGTAAAAATATAGCACAAGAATGCAGAACAACAGAAAAGAAAACTGGGCGATGATAGTGAAGAATCAGTAGTATATGTTAAGCCCGAGGATGAACTTTTTCACAAGGTATTAGTATCTTGGTGCCATCATTTTGAATTATTTTGTCTCTGATCACTGATTATTGTCCAAAATAATTTCCAGTTAAGCTTGTGGTCCTTCTGTTTTCCTTTGCGCACGCAGCAACCTGCACCTCATGAGGCAAGTTACTCCTTTTTGGTTAATTGATGGAAGTAACTTGTAAATGCATAGATAAACCTTTGCTGGTTTGAGAATTAAATAAGCACTGTATTTGTTTCTTCTTTTGATCTTTGCCATGTGGTCTATTTGTGGGGTTGCGATGTTTATATAAATGAAATGCAGTGTGCAAATTTTTAGTTTCTTTTCTACAAATTGACAGCTTTAATAAATTTTAGCAAGTTTTTTCTCTACAAATTCTAATAAATTTGTTTGTTGAATGATTGTCTATTTTATTTTGATTGTAAGAAGAGAAGTTTTATAGGTTAACCATGCAATATTTATAGGTCTGTTAAGCAAGAGCTGTTAGTGACAGCTTGAGGTTAGTTACACTAACCTGTGCACAGGATTAAAAACCGTTTCTGATAACCTGCACACGTGTGCAGGATTCGCAGCTTTATATAAAGATGTGATCAGCTTTATTGAGAATTCATGAAATCAGAATATCCACGCACCACAAAGTTAGCAATGAATCATATAATTTTACATGTTATCAGTTAGCCTTTGATCCATGGAGCCGCCTCCGGCTCCACCTCCGATCCAGACTCCACCACTGAATCGAGTTTTATTTTTAGTACCATGGGACATGTTTGATTAGCTCATTTCTCTCCACTGCCTTAGAATCACTTCAGGGTTTGTTACTTGCACGTTAATTTGCTTAATTTCAGTTTTAATGAATGAATATGAAAGAGTCTGTTACATTAAGAATTAGATATGAACTCTGGCTCTTGTATTTTCTCTGGTTTTTCAATTTGAAGTGCAGTGCTTTATCCTACAAAAAGAGATAGGAATAGGACATTGAAATTTAAAATTATTAATCTAGAAGGCAAAGAAATTTATTTCAGTTATATTATCCAATTTGTAGAATGGGGTAGTAATCTTTCATCGTCAATTATTCTGAACTATACGGTTTATTCTTGTTACAGCTGAAGAATTACAGGTCAATGGGATTAATCATGGCTGTTGAGGCAGATAAAATTTTAACATTTCGTCAACAATTAACTTCTTTAATAAATGAAGGCTGAAGCAACCAGAAGGTAATGTTCCTAGACAATTCATTAACAGAATCTTAAAACGTTTTGAAGCTGTCTGTATTTTAACTTTGATTTTTTTTTCTTTTTCCTGCAGGTGTTTGAGATGCCAAATTTTGGGATTTTTAAAATTCAACTTTGTGGTCCTTTTTATTGTCTCCGTTGTTAGTTTGTACACTTTTCTGGGTTTCTCAATTTTTGGATGCTTTCACTATAAAACTAGTTAAATGTTTGATTAAAGAATTGAAAAGAGATAGAGAATATGAATTGGCTAATACCATTGTTAGTGTTGAAAATATTTCCAATGAAATGAAGATTGGATGTATGTTTGTTCAAAAATTACAAATTCATAGAAAAAAAATATTAGTACAACAAAAATTTGGATTTATATAAAAGCACACAACAAAGACTAAATCGGCTAACAAATTTTTTTTTTTTTTTTGACAG
>Ga0228711_1002853_pt1 | contig 26769 bp, 15 predicted proteins | sample MedpolnodulmetaG_2_FD_177996 | JGI IMG/M metagenome (GOLD analysis project Ga0228711, IMG submission 177996) | Root nodule microbial communities from Medicago polymorpha collected in Santa Monica, California, United States - brown nodules | ecosystem: Host-associated > Plants > Roots > Nodule... | reverse complement strand
CATTTCAGTTCGGATCGGTTCGAATCAGTTCAGTTTGCTTTTAAATGTTCTAAAATTCAATTTTGCTTGGTTTTTTTTTTCTTTCAATAGTACCAATACTCACAATTATGTTCGGTTCAATTCGAAATACAAACAGTTCAGTTCAGTTATTTTGAATTTAGCAAACAATTCAGTTTAATTCGGCTCAGGTCTCATCTAAACTAAACCATGTCTACCCTAATTAAACCTCTTTAAAGAGAGTTTTGCTATCTATTTCGGTCATATCCGCTTCGAGAGATTATTCTCATCCCGGCTTAAGAGATTAGCCCACGCAAATGATATCCTGCTAAAAAATAAAAGTTATTAGACAATAAGGATAGTAACAGACTCATCGGGGGTTAATATTTGACTTTCAAATTCAAGCTTCTAATCCCTGTTCTACTTTTTCACCTAGAATGCAAGGTGCAGACTACAGCAATGCATGAACATCTTCCAAAAAACTGGCCTTTGTCCCAAACAGATCAAAAAACTCGCCGAAAGGTAAGATTAATGCGTGTTGCTTCCGCTTTTGCACGCTTTGGTACAGAGTGAATCCAATCTCGTTGGGTGTAGCCTCTCATCACCAAAAGGGATCCATGCTTAAGTCTAAAAGTATGTTGATCGGCTTTAATACTCTTCTTTAGTCGCTTGCTTGCAGGCTCATCACTTTCATCTGGAGATCCACAACAAATGATGATATGTTTATGAACACTGCTGTATTAAGAGAGACTATAATCATATTTTGAACACTGCTTATTAACTCTAGTTACAGAAGGAACCATACCACAAGGTTTTTTAGATGGTTTCTTCTTCAAAACGAAGTCGCGATCACATCCAAGAGAAAGAGAAGCAATTTCAGGAGTTGGTCCATAAAGCTTCTCATCATCAGCATGCCAACCAACATAGTCATTACCACCCTTATACCTATTCAAGAGTAAGCTATTAAAACTACTTCCTGGTAGAGCTTTATGTACCTTCAGAAGCAAGTATACAAAAATATTAAGAGCTTGTTTGAATAAACTTGTCAAGAAACACTTATGGAAAAGTGCCAAACTAATTAAAAGAATAATCTTACAACAAACCCATCTTTGAATATACAACTTAATTAAGTGCTTATTATAGCATAACAAATGCTTATATAAAAGCTATTTCTATAACAAAAGATAAAATAAATTCAAACTATTTTGACATAAGCTATAAGTTGTTTTCATTCGAAATCCTGGAGAGCTTGTAGAAATAAGTCGAAAACAACTTATGGACATGTCATAAGTTGTTTCCATAGGCTCTTCCCTACAGTCTCAGAAGTGTTTACACCGGTATATAAACTCAAATAAGTCAATTCAAATAATCTCTAACTGAAATTTGGTTCTGCATCTCAATTTCAAAAGCACTCTCATTTAAAATTCTCTATAAACATCATAAGATCTTCTCTGTAAGCAAAAAAAAAACCATAAAACGTGTTAACATGTTTTGATTGATAAACTTCTACAAACTAAAATCTAAACCAAACTGATACCAGGTAAGATTAACAGAAATAAAAAAACTCATTAGCTAACAACCAATGTTGATTAAAAATAATCCTTACAGCATCCAAGATATCTTTAAGAGGTGGATAATCATCCCATGAATATGCATGTGGCTGATATCCACTGTAACTCAACTCAGTCAATCCTGAAGTTGCAACATAACATGTGTCTCGAGGCTGCAAATTATTACATAGAAACAAAAATTAACAACTAGTTTCAATGTTTTAGCAATACAATTTACAAATAACTTTCAAAAATAATTTTTTTCAGATAAATAATTACTAAGACTCTGATTGGATAAACTTTATTAATGCTTATATCATAAATGTTAATCATATAAGTGCTTATGATTATGTCATCCAAACAAACCAATTCAAACACCCATAAGATTGAATTTAAAGGACCAACACACACTTTTACCCAACATTACAAAAGACAACTTCACATTATTAACTAACTTGATATTATGTAAAACAAAATTAAGATAATTTGTTATAATCATATTTAAGCATGGGTTTGGTTCTGAAGTGACGAAACTTACTTAAGTTTGAGTGGATTGAAGATAAATATATTTATGTTTGGATACATTGAAGTAAATTGAACATAAATTTGAATGTAAAAATCAATTTCAGAATCAAAAGCTCTAATTTCTACCTTCAACTTCAAGGCTCTGTTTGACAGTGCCAGACTTTCAGCTTATAGCTTATGACAAAAAAGGACTTGTTTGGTAACATTTTTCCTCACAAGCTTGTAGCTTATTTTCACAAACTTATAGCTTATTATTTTCTCTCACAATCTTACTTAAAAATATTAATTAAATGTATAATTTTTATGTCATTTTGTATATTCATAAGTTAGTTAAACCTCTAATTGAATCAGCTAGCTTATAATCTATTCACTATAAGTTAATCCCTTATAAGCTAAAACTGATCAGTTATCAGAATTGAAACCAAACAAACACCAAGAGCATTGAATAATGAAGAGAGAATGACCTGAAGGAAAGATTTACCGAAGACACGAATGGTGGGTCTGGTCCATGGAATATGTTTATCAAGGTAATTGAACCATTTCCATGATTGCTCTGAAGGTATTAGCCTCTGAATGAAAACGACGTCGCTTCCGTTTCCGAGATCAATAGTCTCGGCCTTCAAGCTGCTCATTGATGATGATGATGCCATTCTAGAATGTTCGTTCATTGCTCTTTCTTCTTCTTCTTCTTCTTCTTCTTCTTATGAGATCAAAATTAAATTAAATAATGAAATTATTAATTTTTAAAATTGTGTCCTCTAAAATTATGACTTTTTTTAAATTCATAATTAATTTTTCACTTGTTTAAAAATTGTCAAATTTAAAACTTCATTTTATAGTTTTCTAACAAGTGTTTCAGAGTCACCAATTAGTATGATCTTTTTATAACTAACTTTCATCTTTTTCAATCCAATTGCTTTAAGCAAAACACTCACCAAATTTACTCCTACTTGGTTAGAACATGTCTCATTTTGACATTATTAATTTTATTTACGCGTGGAGGCTCATTAATGATCGGTTACCAACAAAGTCTAACCTGGTGGCTAGGGGGATTCTGGCGCAAGACATGTCCTTGTGTGTTGCTAGTTGCAGTCATTCTGAAATGGCACAACATCTATTCTTATTGTGCAATTCATTTGGGTCGCTTTGGCATTTGGTGCGGGATTAGATTCAATGTTCTGGTGCCGACACTGATAACATTTCTGACCATTTATTGTAGTTTACACCTTTGACAGGTGGTGGTAAAGCTAGACGTTCTTTTATGCAACTCATATGGCTTTTGTGTGTCTGGGTTGTATGGAATGAACGAAATAATCGACTGTTTAATAATGTTGTCACTCCCATACCCCGTTTATTAGACAAGGTTTTTTTTTTTTTTTGACCATTAGACAAGGTTAAAATGTTGTCTCTAGGTTGGTTGAAAGCTAAAAATGCTACCTTTGTTTTTGGCACGTAGTGGTGGTGGTCAAATCCCTTTGTTTGTTTGGGTATTGGCTAATGTTGTTGTGCTGGTGCTATGTTGTCCCGATGTAAAACTTGTTTCTTTGAAGTAGTCTCTTAGGCACACCTTGTGCTACCGGGATTGCTCTGTTTGTGGTTATAAAATTCCATTTTGCCTTGTTAAAAAAAAAAATTATTTACAACTTTTTGTGTTATTAACAATTTAATAAATGGTAGCTCTTTTTTAGTTTTTTGTGCTTATTTTTATTAGGAGTGTAATGTTTTTTTTTTGTGGTGTCCGGGGTTCAAACCCTCGAACCTTACATATATTATACATTGTCCTTACCAAATGAGTTAAGCTCACAGTGACGGGTGTGTAATGTTTAAGATTACACAAGACCTTCCTTTTACAAAAAAGTTTAACTAGTATGCATCAATAATATGAGAGTTTTATACGATATTGTACAATTATATTTCACCATATAGATATTTAAGGAAATATGTTAGAAAGTGAGATAACCAAATTACATCATAATGAGATGTGATTGAATAATTTTAGAGCATTTGTGCAAAATTGCAACTAACAATATAGAAATAGAAGTATATAAACTAGCCAAGCATCACAACTTCCTTTACTCAACTTCCTTGATAGTCAATACAACAATAACCCCTAAACCTATGCAATTAGAACTCATTAATCAAGGTAGTGTTAGAATATAATCACTCAATATTCTTCTGCTTTTTTTTCCTTGATACAAGATCATACAAGCACAATACACACACACACAAAACATAAAAAGACCAAAGAAGCCATAAATCACAACTTTTCATTTGGAAATACTACTTCATGTCTCTCTTATCTAATCAGAAACTAAATGGCATTATAATATGCATCTATGAAGATTTTTTTCTTAGCTAGAAACACTTATAAAACAATTAATAAAAAAAACGCAACAACATAAAAAAATGTTACAACTATATAATCTAGTTAGAAATCTACCCTCTGCACTATTTTGAAGTAGCAACAGGTGTGGTCAACTTGAGTGTCAATTCTATCTCTCCGGATTCTACTTCGCGAAGCCTTAACCAAACATTCTGCACAACCACGCCGTTAACACAATTGATACTGCTTTCGCGTACAAGACAATTTTCAGAGTCAGGTATAACCTTCCTTAATGTTTGCTCACCGGAAGAGACTCTTAAAATGTCTCTTAATCTAGCTGCAGAGACTAATGGTTGAAGGTTGATAAATGCATTTCCCATTTTGTCATCAGCTTTCAAAAGATCTTTATCAAATACTTCCTATATTCACAATGTAACTCAGTTATAAATATAGGCCATCTTCAGATATAAAAAAAACCTAATTAAGCACATACAACATAAAAGTTGATCATATAAGTGCTCAGGTTAAGTTATTTCTATAGCAAAAGAATAAATAAAGACAATTGTTTCCATACAAGCTGTTTTCAAAAGCTATCACGGAGAGCTTGTGGAAATAAGCTGAAAACAGCTTATGAATATGTCATGTCATTTTCATAAACTCTTCCAAATCTATTAGATAAGCTCAAATAAGCCATTCTAAACAGTCCTATATGCAACATGTAGAGTACTTTCCAAGCTATATATAGTGCATTGAACTCATGGTTTCAAAAAATTTACCAGAAAATTGATCAATATACCTCACAACCACAGTAAAATATATATCAACTAGAGTACCTAACAAGCATTAAAGACCAATAAACAATAAACAAGGCATTGTAAATGTGAGGAGACTCACCAAATTGAGAACTCCCAAGGGTTCTGTCAAAGTGAAACTCAGCTCTTCATTCCAAACAGGATTCAAGCAGCTATTAATGACTTTCGTCTTTGCAGTCTGGTACAGTTTAATGAATGAATCATTTAATATTTTGAAGTTAAAATACACTACTAAATAATGTTAAGGCCATTGGAAAGAGCATGCATCTTCAAAGTTTATTTGGATTTTATCTCATGATATGAGTGTTTACATATTCTAATACACTTGTAAATAAAAATCATAACATTCCCACAAGTGTTTTCAGAAATTAGCTGCCAAAAACAGCTTCTGATCATAAGCGTTTAAGCCCTCCAAAATAGCTCATTCGATAATCAATAACTTAAAACGCTTATCCATATATGTCCTTAATGTCAAAAAAAATTGTAGTACCAACACTTCATATTGAAGGCGTGTCTCGTGTTCAAGTTACATTCAATCACTTCTATTTTATTAAATTATTGGCTTAGGGCTTCATATAGGTAAAGAAAAAGAAACTACACATGAATATGCAATAAAAATTTTAGTTACCTGATTTCCTAGTTTGAGAACAACATAAGGATCACTGGTCTTGAAATCTCGGATCACCAACCTTTTCCCTTGCACAACTATGACCTTTAGCTGCCCTAATTGTTCACTCATTATAATTCCTATCGACAAATTAAATAATTAATCAACCAAGATCTTAGCCACAAATCAAAAAATGTCACTGACATATTTAGAGTCCATTATTTCCTTTAAAAAAAATGTTTAGCGTTTTCATTTGTTTTAGTACAAATCTTTGAAAACAGGAATAATGTATGGTGGAAACTATTTCCCTTTTGAGAGGAATCTATGCATTGCATAGACAGGTTGTCAATACCAGAAGCAGTAAACAAAAGGACAAAATACATGAAAGTGCAAGTCTTAATTTATCTTTTGACCCAAAAAGGACAAAAAAGAACAGTGAAACTTTTTCTTTGTTACAAAGATTTTTCCAGCAAAATTACATGAAAATCAAATGCAAGCATAATAAATAATGATATAAACCATGAATATTCTAGTACAGAAATATTTGTAACTTGTACTTGTACTTGCTTTGTCCAAAAAAAAATACTTGTACTTGTAAAACAAAGTAAAACAAAAATTGAGCTTCTTAAACTAACAAAACATTATAAACTAGCAACTAGCAATAACAAAGAAGAGAAAGACAAGAACTAGTGACAACAACAAAACATTGATAATTCAATTAAATAATGGATATGGTAAATATATGTAGATAAATATTCCTAATTAAGTAAGTAAATCCACATTAAATAAAATAAAGAAACCATAAGTAAGATCCCAACACCAAGTATGTCAAAGATGAACTATGTGCAACATTGATTCAAGTTGCAATAAATAAAGAAAAATATATAAAAGACAGAAATTAAGCAACTAAAAAGCAAAGAAAGAAGAAACTCACCAATGAAAAATGAATAATGAATAATATGTGTGTGTGTGTGTGTGTGTTTGTGAAGATTTATGTGAATGAGTATGAGAATTTATGGAAGGGAATGGTGGAACATGAACAAGCAGGTTTTTGTTTCACCTGCAGCTACAGGTAGTCAAAGGACAAATGTTTTTTAACTATAGTGAATGTGTGAATGTATTGTTGCAGATAGATAGATGAGGAATATTTATATATTGTGTAACTGACACGTGTCAGTCAAATTCATTATTAAAAATATGGAATCTGTCTGTGTACTTGTCTTCTGTAGGTTTGACCAGGTCTCTGCTCATATTTTTGATTCTCTTGCTACTTTTTGATTTTTCTACCTAAATCCAACCTATGAATAATTGTTTTTTTTTTTCCTTAGTTAGAGGTTGAAATTGTAAACTTTACTGATTTAAATCTAAGTGGTCTGACTCAAATAGTTAATGAAATCAAATTAAAAATGAAACAGATGAAGATTTGGGAATAAATTGTTGGTCAAGATGAATCAACTTAATCAAGAAAAAGCAAACACATAAATAAGTTTGGATGTTATATCTTCCTTTAAAATCATATAAAATTACGTATATTAATTAGCCATGTCATTCATATATTGTTTAGCATATATTTTTTAACGTGGAAGTTCTAACTCATATTTAACATATACACTCTTAGTAAAGACTAAAGAACAAGAGAAAAATTGAGTAATTTATTTTTCAAACTTACAAAATGATAAAACTAAAGGTTCTGAATCAGTTTAGTCTATTCATCAATTAATTTTGATGAAACTATATCATTGAATAAATGAAAACTAAATTTTTGAAAACATGTTTGAATTAATCATAAATAATGTGTCAATTCAGTATTTAATATTTGGATAAAAAAGACTGAATTGATTATTGTATGTGATGAGTCAAAAAAATATTAATTGTGTTTGATCTTATAGACTATAGTCTTTTTTTAAGGGTTTGATCTTAATTGTTCTAGTATAGTAATTAATTATTTCTTTGAATTTGAATTGAAAAAACCAAGTTGGTTGGCCAAATGAAAAATATCGATTGACTCTCATTATGAATATATTTGCATATGCTTACTTATCAAAGTTAGTTCAAAGTGTGCGCGTTTTGTGACTGAGTTAATTGTTGACCATGACAATGCTTTTTCCTGTTAAGTTCAATTTATTTAACAAATAATAAGACCATGTGTACTTTACTGTAAATAAGCACTTAACACCATTTCAACCCAAAAGTATGTTTCACCTTTCTTTCCACCGTTTAATGGTTTCTTTTGACATGGTCACACAGGGTGTTTATTTGTGACTCACACAGGGTGCAAATATCAAATTTGTATATTTTAGTTTGATATATCTCACAAAAAATTTGGTTGGATCAGTTGAAAATATGCATGATTTAAATATGTTCATGTCACTCAATTCATATATTGATATATTTCATCAAGTATATTGATATGGTGATCGTCAAGATTTAGTCATGTTATATATCAGTGATAATAGTTGTGAAAATCTCATTATCAGTGTAAAAGGTGGACCATATTATAAAGGAGTAATATAAAGATAAATAACATTCGGATGCTCATTTAAAGACTTTTTTATGTAATTATTAAGATATAAAGTTAAAATTGGAGATTGTTGAAATATTTTATTATCTAATTACATTTCAATGTCGCTATGTGGTCGAAAAAGTTGTGTGCACACTTTTGGTCTCGCTTAAATCATTTCATGTGTCCCCTTCAAATTTTTGCATAAATGTTTAGAATATCATAAAAATCTCTCATAAAAACAAATAGAATTTGTTAACATGAATTAAATATGAACTTTTAAACGTCAAAAACATAAAATAATAATAATAATAATAATAATAATAATATTTAATTCATGTTTTTTTTAAAAGGTTAATTCAAAAACATGAATTAATTCATGTTTTGTTAAAAAATTATATTTACTTTTGAAAGAGATTGTTAATATTTTATAATATTATTATATAGATGGCTGTGAAACTAATTCAAGTTTTTAAATATACACATGAATTGAAAGCATAAACAAAAAATGATTTTCAGACAGAGAATAAGAGTTTCAGACAGAGAAGAATAAAACCAATTATAACTTGATATTAATTCTTTCTTTCAATGATTTCTAATCAGAAAAATGATTTTCACACATTAGTAAAGTATATTTACAATTGAAAAAAATAACTTAACAAAAGAGCATGTTTCAAAATTATAAGAGGCTAAAAATGAAATTTGATATTTAACACGTAATTTTTATACCCTATTTATAATTTGACTAACCATATACAGGTTGAATGTTGTCCAGGAGGTATCCACAAATCCAAATGTTGGTATCTTTTTTTTTTTGAAGGACTAAATGTGGTATCTTTTAAAATGTAAATTTCAAATTACGTTGCAACACTAAAGTATCTTTTGAAGTACCTTTTAACTAATATTTTGGAGTCTTAAAATTACATTTCAAAGCTGTTTCTATATGGCATCAAGATTGTTTATTGACAATCTACTATACTGATTTTTTAGAACTTTTTTTTTTTTTTCGAACGTTATGTGTGCTATATATTAATCTACAAATATTTGTCATTATCAACAATATTATGCGAAAAGTTACCAACAAGGCACAATGATGCAAGAATATCACACGAGATTAAAAAATAACCAGAATTTTTTAGTTTGACACAGTGGTAGAGGGAATTGGGTGCGTGACAAGTGCATAGTGTTTTTTAATTATCGGTGTTTACGCAGTTTTGATTGATTTTGAGACAAAAATTCATCTTATCCAAAGATATAATTATACATGATTTGATTTGATTTTAAATGGTTTATTTAAGAAAACCAAACCAATCCAATTTAATTTAATGTTGTTTCTTTTTATGGCTTTTGGATATCTAAATTACTAATTGTAAATTTTTGTTTTAATATTATAAAAATATGATAAAATGATAGATTTGATGCAAAGTATAACAAATTATAACTTCAAAATTAATATTACGAGATGAAAATCATTTATTGTGTCTGAAACATACAGCCCCCCAGAATGAAATAAGCAAAACGGATTAGTTAAAATGTTGATGTATGTAAACTTAATTTTTAACCACAAACATTGATTTTTCAACTATTACTTGTTTATATTTCACTCTGGATGGAGTATGAAATAGTAAAAAAAAAAAAAACTAATAAGTAGTATTAAAACTCGAGTATGAAAGGTGTCACCATTATAAAAAACTGGCATGTTTATAAACCATATTTAAACACAACAACATGGAGGAGCTGATGGTGAAGTCATCTTTCACAGTTACAAAAACTACAAAGTATGAACAATAAATAAAAGATACAACAAATACAATTTATGACCATGTATAGCTGTACATGTTGCTTAAGTCAATTGATTATGATAGAAGGAAGAACAACATCTACATGAATATGTTAAAACTATGATCACCTACACACTACTAATGGAAGGTCATTTTGCATAACATAACCCTAAACCCTAATGCACCATCAAATTTTTTCCTCCTAAATGTGGGAAGGTTACAACTTACAAGTTACATCTACACAAGGGTGGCTACAAATTACAATACAAGACATGCATAGCATATCTATTAATGTGTCAATAAATGGTAGTCACCATTTACATTATACCTCTACTTATACTGATACAGATTAAATGCTTCCACAGCACCACTCTACGGTGGCTACAATTCAAAGATTTGTGTTACAGCAGCAGCTAAAATGCTCATTGTTTTTTCCCCGATGACCTTTTCTTCCCTGATCGGGGTTTCCATTTTATCTGCATCAATCATTCTCATTGGTTACTGATAAGCTTAAAAAATGTAATAAAATTTGATTTATCAAGCAAGAAAAAGCAAACAAAAAATAGGTTGTGTAATTATGTAGTGGCTGAGTTATTTACCAGCGGCTCATCTTCGGGAAGCTCAGCCAATGTGGCATCTTCAGCACTTGTTAGATCATCAAGTGATTTTTTCACTTCTCTGCTAGGACTACTTTCCACATCGCTCTTATTTTGCTTCCCTTCAGGATCTGATTCTTCTTCCTCATTAACATTTTCTCTTGAAGCTTCTCTTGATTCATCCGCATCTTTTTCTTTTGAACCACTTTCTTCTTCTTCATTTTGAGCTCCTTGTGGGGAACCCTCTCTATCTTCAGAAAGTGTCTCAGGATAATCCGGTTTCTCTTCATCTGGTTCCTGCTTCTCTTCATTGGGTTCTTTCTTATTGCTCACGCTCTTCTTTTTCTTAGATCTCTTTCCACGTGAAACTGATTTCCTTTTCCTATTAGGTTTCTTCTTTTTTGTTATGTTAACATCAGACCCTTCATCCTGTCCCCCTTTAGAACCGTCTAGAACAGAAAATTAAACAAAATTGAGGAAAAAAGGTAGAACAGACTAAGAAAGTAGAAGTTTTACATAATAACCAAGAACCACAAAAAACATCACTATAACCAACTATAACTGGAAAAACTCCAGGCATAATATTTGTTTCAAGAGCAAATTAGCAAAGACTAAAGCTGGCAGAACATGTAAATATGCTATACACCTATAATATGGAAACAAACACTTAGCTATGCCCTGAGATTTAAACCTGTTATTGGATGACTTGACCAGTACTCAAGTTTTATCTCGTACATTTTTTTTTTTTTAATTTCACAATAGAAAAGAGAAATTTAAAAAGGAAAAATCACCACCTTTTCCCAGGCTATAATGAGTTGACAAATGAAAGAGCTGAATTAATAATATGAAATTTCTCACAATATTATCACATGTAATCAATCAGAAGTTTAAATGACAATTGATACATGCATCAGATTCAGATATATTTTTAAGTTACATTACCTGAGTTGATCTCAGCTTCAGCTATCGTGGTCTCTTCAGGGTTAGGTAACTCAGAGTCGGAGCTCTCATTAGCACCTTCTTCATGGAAATTAGTTTTTGATGCTTTTCTTTGTCCACGTTTTGCATGCTTGCTAGGAGATGGTTTACCATTAACTCTAAAAGAACAAAATGACACGATACAAGTTAAAATGATAGAACATTGAACAAACCAATGTACGAAAGAATCTCATCTTTTGTACTAACATTTTTGTTGTCTTTTTACTCGTTGAACCACCTGAACTTCTCTGTTTCTTCCCAGTAGAACTATAAACAAACAAAAAAATCAACACAAAAAAGGAAGAAAGCGGCTCAGAATGGGTTAAAATATCATGTCCAATCAACTTAGGCAGATGAACATGCTTTCAACTTTTACAAACATATAAAAATTAGCAATATATATACGCACAATGCAACATATTCATTCAAATAAAACTACGCTAAAACTGATTTGCAGAAGGAATACTTACACTTCATGTGACGATGGGCTTTTTGAGGACTTTAGCTTCTGGAAAAATTATAATATAAAAAGAGAATCAAACTTCATATGATATTTGATATCTTTAGTGGAAATGGAAAAAGCAGAAAGATGACTAATCGAAAATCAGGATTCAGACCTTATTAGATTTGTTGCCTCCATCAATGAGCTCCCAACGTTCCTTTTCCAAACAAAGTTTTTCCACTTCTCCATCATCATACAATATCTTTGACACAACATGCCAGGGTAAAATTGTGTCAGAATTTTATTACTTAGATGGCAGAATAACTTCAGAACAAGAGAGTGAGCTTACCGCATGCTTCCTCTTTGAAGAATCATAAGACTGAACGGTTCCTTTATAAAATCTACAGAACATCAATACACCAACATGAGAACTTTAATTAGTAATCATAGGAAAACAATAGAATTGAGGGCTTCAGAAATTTGGCTCTAGGGTTTAAATAAGGCTAGAAAGTGACTAATAATTAAGCCAGTACCAGTCAGAAATTAAAACTGGTTAATGAGAACAGATGCAGCAAGAAGAACTTAAGAGATATGTAAACTAAAAAACGGGAAGTCAAAGCCAGCTACTAGAAATGCACAGGGGAAAACAAGCAGTTAAAATCACAGTAATTCTACCAGCTAAAAACAAGCAGGTGAAGTCAAAACAAGCAACATAATTTGTGTTTAGGAAATCCAGTCAAAAAGCTTCCGAATTCACTAAAAAACACATGGTTTTTATAGTTTATCCTTTCTATAAACTTAGTGGAATACATGCATTGTTTTGATTCTACAACTTATGTATGATAAGAAAACTTACTTCTTATCCAAAGGCCACCAAACTTTAACTCTGCAGCCAATCAGATCTTCAGCATCACTTTCACCTTCCTTTGTCGTACACTGCAAAAAGAAAAAAGAAATTAATCAAGCCAAACTACTAATATTATCCAAGAGATTTGCTAGAACACAGACATTATAGCCTGCATAGAGGTGATACTGACATGAAACCCACAAATAAATTGACTGCAAAAGCAAAAGGGAGAGTTACCTTAGCTAATCCTCCAATACTTTTTCTTTTCTGCCTTTTACTAGAGCCTGCGGACGTTTTGAAATTCTCACTTTTCGTCTTATTAGGTGTCTTCAATTTACCAGAACTCTGCAACAGATGCAGAAAATAAGCTGAAGTCTACAAGTTTTGTTTAAGTCCACTTTAATTAAGATCATCCTAACATTAAAATAAATCAGTTTAGACAGCAAGACTCCACCTTTATGTCATGGTCTTCAGATTTGTCAGATTCATCAATACGATGATTCTCGGAGACCTTCATTTTTTGTTCTGATGAGGGCTCTTTGCCTTTGACCAATTTTCTCTGCATATTTTTGCTACCTGTATCAGGGCTAATTCCTACATTTAACAGTAATTTCCCTCCAGAGGGAACTTCCTCTGAAATTCTTTGAGAAGCTTTTGAAGAACTACTTGGTCGCGATTTTCCATGGGTAACGGCAGACCGTTTCCGTTTAGGCACTGGAGCAAGTGTTTCTTCTCCCAATTTTCGTTTTTTAATTGTTCCAAACTCGGGGTCTTTCTGCTCCTTCTTACTCAAAGAACTTTCATGACCATTACTAGATTCAAAATTAGTAGATATTCCCAAGTTATCCAAATTAATTTTTCTGACCATGTTTAAGATATCAAAATCATCTCCAGCTTTTTTTGTTTCAACTGTCATGGTCTTGTTCTTTTTCACCTTCTTCCCTTTTGTTCCCCGAGATCTTATCTTCTTTACTATTTTTCCAAGGGGAACTTCATTTCTGTCCTTTTCATTGTCCTTTAAAGCATGATCCTCAGTTGATTGAGATGGAACCTGATATAGGAGAGACATTACCACATGATTCATGATTAAAGATGCAGCAGAAATTACAAATTTATTTTTACCCTTTGCATCAAGCTTACACTTTCTAATTCAACTGATTCAAACTGAGCCAAGACACTTTCATCAGCCAACCATGCTTTTACTTCGCTTGCCTGCCAGATAAAAAAAAACGGCATTAAGAAGCGTTTTTTTAACGTAATCCATATATTTTATGAATGCTAAAAATCTGTCAAAGAATATGACTACAAATCCATCTCAGTTCCATGTTCTGTAAACCTTAAATGAAAAACTCCTAATAACATTCTATCAAACATCAAGGAAATGCTTTCACCATTTAATACAGAGTTTGTCTCTGAGATCTCTACCATCACAAAAACTGAAGAGTTTAATCAATTAAAAATTTAAGAAACAACAAAATCTACAACTTGAAACATGGAAGTTCAAAATGACTTAATGGGCTAAATACTGATGTAGTTTAATATGATGCAATCACGGCAATGCAACAAATCAACCTCATTTAATAGTAAATATCGTCAAGAAGTAGCAACTATTTGGATGGTGTGTTTTGTCTATCATGTGAAGAACACTTGACAATTTAGCATACCAGAAGGAAACTGCAATTTGACAAGAGGGGGTACCTTAAGATCATTTTCCTTCTCACATGCTTTGTATAGTATGGGAGGTAAAGAAACTGAATGAGACAATCCTTGCATATCAACATCCTTCTGCAGTAGTCGCTTGGTGATTGCTAATCCAAGGTCACATATGGCATGGGAATTCTGGCCATTCATTGATCACAAACGTAAGATTACAGTCCCTCATTGCCTTCAAAAAAATTTATTTGTCAAAAAAAATCAAAATCCCCAACCTTTGACTTTGATACATCAACCGCGTCTTCTGAGTGTTTAATACTCTGGAAGATGGAAGTAATGGCAGATATAGTTTCTTTCTCTTTGTCGGCAGTTACTTCCGACTTGACATCTTCATCCCGTTGCACTAGCATTGATAGTATCAAGTGCAACTGCCTGCAAATTCAGGAGGATAAAATATGAATTTTAAAGGAATGAGCATTCCAATCAGTCATTTAAAGCTCACTAGCAAAAGTAAAATCTATAGGTTTCTACGAAAGATGCATCTAGGTGTTACAGCCAAACAAAAAACTAAGAATACAGACCCTCACTGCATTAGAGCAGGATAAAACCAAGAAAAGGCCTTTAGTTACTGCATAAATTTTGGATATTTGAGTTATTACTTATTCCAAACTATATAAGCTTCCATAAACTGGATGTCAGTCACACAAAGTCAAATCTTTTTGAGGAAAAAAAAACAGCAAATCGCTGACTATATATCTTTCACATATGCATACAATCATAGATAAGTATTATATCTAATGATACAAACTCTTCTGCCACTTAAAGAGATGTCCTCCTATATGAGTCAAATAATACCTGTATATAGTTTTGTATGCTTCAGCATCCTTGCATTCATCAATATTGGGGCAAGATAGGTTAGCAAGTGCGTGAACTAGGTATGGAAGAATGTATTCAGGGTAAGTGGTCAAGGGTTTTGCATCTGATTGCCCTGAAAGCTGCCCAGCCCTTTCTTGGTGATGCATGTGAATAACATCAGTTAAGTTCTGCTTATCCTACATTAACCAACACAAATCATCAACAATGACACAAAAGTGATGTCAAAACCAGGAGATTTGCAAATGCAAAAGGATTAAAACAATCAAAATATTACCTCCGCAAACTCCTCAGAGTTGGTTCCGAATATGTTGAATATAAAGGCACATGAATACTTGGCTTCCAAATTGTGGTCTTTTATATATTGATGAACTTTGCTTAAGAAAACCTTCTTAGCTTGAGGGAAGCCAATCTATTAGATCAAATATAAGACAGCAGAATTAGTAACTTATACACTGGAATGAAAACATTGACAAATCAATTTCACCCTATACATACAGCTCGTTTACCAAATAGAGTCTTGGGATACAAGAATCCAATGGACATACTCTCCACTTTCTACCCTGATCTACACACCACAGATAACATCGTTCCTAAGATTATTACGCATGTGTCGTTTTAACGCATATTAAATATGTCATCGTGAGCTGCCCTTTGACCTAAAAAGGACAAGTGATATCACCCTCTGTCCAGATTTTTTTTTTTGTATTCTGGGGTAGTACATTCAGTGAAGAGGAGTTATACTTCACCCACCCTATCTTCAAGAGTCAAATTCAACAAGAGAAGACGATGATGTTTTTTCCCCCTCAATTTGTCTATACAAATCCACTTCTGAACCTATGCCTATGACAACTTCTGACCTACTTGAAAAACCACGCATGAGATATTACGAGGAAGATCGATGTCCCTGAGCCTGAACCCCTTTTCCATTGCAAGACGAAACTGAATTTCATATGGATAGTGAAGAACAAAATATTCCTAGTCATTAGAAAATGAACTAGGGAGTGTGCACAAATCACCCTTTATACCATGTCGTAAGCTTCTTATCTATTAAGAAATTCTCACAATGCATAGAGTCTTCCTACCACCCTCCGAGGCGTCACCACAACAAAATCCAAACCTCTCCCCACAAGGTAGGATCGGCTAAATGGACCAAATTATGTCATAATGCTCTATCATGTATCAAGTTCAAAGATAGACCATATACTTATACCGCTCATAATGGCTAAGCCTATATTTTTCTTTGGTCTCCCTCTATCTCTAAGTATTGAACTACACCCTATTGGGCCAACCTTCTTAATGGGGGATTCTAGGGGACTTCTCAATATCATTGAGGCTTTGTCTAATGAAAAAAGGAAGCAGGTCACAAATATGGAGATGGAGATATTAAAAAAAATATAGGCCTAGAAGCCATGAGAAGGGAAAAATATCGTAATGATAAGAGACGCTACTAAGGAAAAATAGCTTGAGCTGTTTAGCTAAGGAGTTTAAGATTTTAGCATTAGTAAGGTAGAAATATAATTATTTTAGATTGAGTTTTCCCATTCTAGAAGGGTATTTTTATTTTGCAATAGAAGTAAGCCTTAGAATTCAGGCCAAACCCGACTCAGTCCCAAATCTAGTTTCATATGATGAAGATTTCTTGAGCCTTCTAAGGACTACTTTGGTCATATCACTAGTCAATATAGAAACCAGCAGTATGTTATACATCTCCTCAAAGAAACAGGTAGGATAACATGCAAACCAGAAAATACTCCAATGGATCTGATTTGAGACAGATAAATTGAGGAAGATCTTCAAGAGACAGTTCAGTGTACCAATGTCTGATGGGAACTTGGGAAGACTTATCTATCCCACACACAATTGGACATTGCATTCTCTAAGCATGGATACCCAATTCATGTATAACCCGAAAGAAGTTTACTTGCAAGCAGGACACCAAGTATTACAATACCTAAATGCTAGGAAAAGGCATTTTATTCAAGAGAAATGGAGGTGTAGTACTTGAGGCATACACCAATTTTGTTTATTCAAGAGAAATGGAGGTGCGGTGCTTGAGGCATACACCAACGTTGATTATTCTGTGTCACGGTCACGAATTGATAGGAAATCAAACACTCGGTACTACACTTTTTCTAGGGAACTCTTGCAACTTAGAGGAGTAAAACAACAGAATGTGATAGTGGAAATCTAATGTAGAGGCAGAATTTAAAGCCATTGCTCATCACGGTCTGCATGAACTGCTTTGATTAAAGATAACCATGGAGATTTGAAGATCAGGTGGGTCGTCGACCAATGAGATTTACGGTGAGAACAATAAGGTCCACGACCTGGTACAACTACAACATGATAGAACAAAGCACACTGAGGTAGACAGACACTTTATCCCAGAAAAACTACGGAGTGCATTGATGTCTATACATGCTAAGCTTGCTGTGAAACAGGGTTGGTAATCCAGCATTTCAGAATATTTTACCCAAGCTGGGAGCGGAGAATGCATCACCACTCCAAGGAGGAGAATAAAAAAACCAAGTTATGTCAAAAATCAGTTGGTAACAGATTATATTTCTAGAATTAGATGCATTTAACTGCACTCCCTATTCTACCAGGAATCTCTCAAATCATGGATTTAATTGACGCTAGTTTCTTTCCTTTTTTTAATAAGGCTGTGTGTGTATCCAAGTTCTAACCCACAGGTGCATCACCAAATTATTAACAGTATTCCGTATTTTTAATCTCTTAAACTTCTTAAAAATGTGATAAACAAATATCGATGCTCAAGAAGAGATTAAAGTAAATAGAAGGAGAATAAGGAACCTACCTCTGATGTCCTTAAAGTTAAGTGAAAAATATCAGCAGGAATTTTATGATCCCAAAGCCTTGCCAAACGAAGAACTGCCTTTGCAGAAGCAAGCCTCAGATGGGCCTTATCGACTGAACTGCAAGAGCGGAAAAATGAATACATAGTGTTTGAACCCACAAAACCAATTTGAAATGATATGAACAAAGAGTGACAGTTTTCAGAGAGAAATGAATTGAAAAAAATATAGCTCTGTGAAGCTATTATACCTTGACTTTATGTCCTTTGATATTTCACCATATGAAAGCATGTTTCGTAGGATATCCAGAAGACCATCAATACCAGGACGAACAAGAGCATCTTTGACCGGCAAGTAGCTTTTCACTACGGTTTTGATGCCATATATCTGCAGCGAAAAAAAGAAGAGATACAAAGAGGGAGAATAAAATAAAGCAGTCAAAGAACAGCTAGCTTACAAACATTATCCAATAAGTTACTATCTGTATCAAATAACAATAAAAACACTATCTAAAGTGTCTTAAAAAATATAATAGACTATACCTTCAACACACAAATATCACTTTTATCATCCCACGATGCTCCAGTGTGATCATCTTTCTGAAACATAAAACAAGCATTTAATTTAAACAGATTTGATTACTTTGACACTTATCCCATAAAGAACTTCATGCGAAGGAGTTATAAAGGCTTACACCATCACTTTTAAGAATCTTGTTTATTATAAATTCTTCAATTTCACTCTCTCTAGTTTCAAATACAGGCATTGCAGTCTGTGCTATACAACCCAAAGACTGCAAAACGGTGGGCAGATTTGTTTTCTCCTCCAGCGTATCTACAAGCCTCTGCATATAAGGTAAGAACAATCAGAATTACAAAGTATTATAATAAAGAGAAAATTACACTTATTACACTAAAGATAAGGGCTAATGTAACAAAAAAAAAAGAGAGAGATACAGGCTAATTACACCTTCCTTTTTTGGAAAATTACACCTACCTACCTCGTTCTATGCACTGTTCTTACACTTTAAAACCTTATATTTTTTAAGAAAATCACATCTACCTCCCCTACTTATATGCACCAATCATATGTAAAGTCCCAATAACAATAACAAAGCAAGAGAGGTAGGAGTGAGTTTTAAAACAACAAAGGTGCAAGTGTAATTAGCAGTAACCACAGGGGAGGCCAGTGAACCTATTCATATAACAAACATATGAACCTTGTATAGAACAGAGAGAGACTTGAGGCCATCATCTTTTGTTATTGCAGCTAGAGCATGCACAGCATACTTTGCCTGTCTCCGACTGCCTTCTAAACATAGTCGTTCTAACATAAGGTCTACAGAACTGCATGACGAAAGGAAATAATAAGAATAAAATTAAAAAAAAAGGTAATGAAATTGAGAGTTAACAAGTTTGACAGTGGTACCTTGACGTAACTGCTAGTTGTTCTCGAATTGTACCACCAGCCTTTGCTAGAACATTCAAAATACCCTCTTTGATTGTATCATTATTACTATCCTTGAGTAGCTTAACCAGGTCCTCCTCACTACTGCTAAACAAGTGTGGACTGAAACGAGCAATAATCTGCACATTATCATAAGTGAGTTTACCAGAAGATAGAAAAGATAATTCCGAGAACTTTATTTCTCAAGAAAATGACGGAAAATACCCAGTTTCATATCAAAATCACAAAAGTATATGAAAAAAAATGAAAAGGGCACTGCAAAAATACAAGAATTATAATTCATGAAACTGTTTGTGATATCAGTACTACACAGATATTCAACCCAAGCCCAAAGATAACCAATTAATCAGCAGCAGCGTTATCAGTACAAGCAAAAATATAGACACGCTTATGAACTTTTCCTTGCCCTGTCTGAATGAACAGAAGTAGAAATTGTTCCAGAATCATGACAGAGAATGCATAATATAAATGTCCAAGAACCAACGGCAGTAAATCAATACACCCAAAAGGACGTGATCTTACCACTAATATATTCATGCAAGATTGTATACGCTGATCATTCTCAGCCGAATTATATCTGATGATTTCTGAAAGAATTGCTGTTGTGTGCTCCTTGTTGAATAGCAAATAGGAGCACTTTACATATAAGACATTCAGAAATTCATTGAGCTGATGTTTCTCACCAAGTATTTTAATTAAATCATCCTGCAAACAAAAGGTAATAAATAACCAACATCAGTAAATAACAAACTGTAAATTACAGTTTCTTTCTTTCTTTAGAAGAAAAGAAATAACAGCATAGGATGGTCTAAATCACAATATGATTGTACCATTTGTATGTTTAAATACTACTCTCCTAACAGACTCCACAGGTTAAATAATTGTTCAGAATTAGAATGTTAACATCTACGTAATTAATCTCATGAGGCCTATCAAATAAGTTCATGCAAGTAACTGGAAAGTGGATCCAGAGAGAGATGTGCGTAAAATGTAAGGGTGACTGTTAGAATCAAATCTACATTTACTGCATAGAATATAGATTAATTCTTAGCTGTACGCTATCATAGATTATAGCTAATTTAGGATATGACGCTCATTAGCTTTTATTGTAAATCTTGAACAGTTTTTTACAGATAACAGTATGATATCATTAGACACAGAAATCATAAACATTATAGTAACAAATTCTGAAGCTTAGTAATATAACCCCCAGGAACTGGATATTAAAGTATTCAGTTCTCATATTTTTACTTCAATAATCAATCCCATGCAATTCGTAACAATTATATTCCAAAACAGCATCTCAAAAAACATATACATCAGTTTCAGATATATTACCTTGTATGCACGAGTTTGATGAAAGCTCGTATTGGGATCAACAAGATTCGTCAAAATTTTCCAGATATTAGTGTCATTTAATTGATCAAGAATCTGGAAACTCTCCTCTGCCTCCGTTGGATCAGCAAATGAACGGGACATTACTCGAAAACAGAACATGATCTTCTTTTGAACCTCAGGATTCTCTTTATCCTGCATTTGAAAGAGATCAATACCTTCTCCAAATCAAAATTCTTTTGAAAGTTCAGCTTTTTAACTTTCAAGGTCACATACCTGACTATTCTGCCTCAGAGCTAGATACTTCTGCAGCTCCTCTTGTAGCCTGCCATCGAAGTGGAATCATAAAAAACCACAAACTTGATACACCATAAAATATATAAGTCATCACATAAGTCAACCAAGCTCACCTTTGTTTTTGCTCCAGTATCTTTTCAAGAGCCTTGACCTCAACATTATCTAATCCAGAGAAAATATCAATCCAATGTTTAACCATATCATTCATAGCAAACTCCGATGGAAACAAGGACCCACACAGAACAGCTTCGATTGTGTCGGATCTGAAGAATGAAGCAAACAAAAGAAACGTCAATAGTCAGAACTTAGAACATCTTTATTCCTAAGTAAACGAAAACAAGAAACTATAAACAAATCACACAGGGAAACGAACAAGTCAGCCTTAGAATGACATGGAACCCTTGTGTATTTTTTGTTACAATGCACTTGCTCACTTATCATTGTACTTGAATCATAGTATCTTGCTTGTGGGAAATGACATCATTTTGTGTCTAAACCAATCATATCATGTAAATTTTAAAAGGTTTTACGCTGAGTGTCAACTACAAAACAAAGCCCTAACTTTTTTTCATGGTTTGGTACCTCCGACTATGCAGTAGATATTGGCAGGGATTCAAGAGAAAAATATACCAATGAAAATTAAGAAAATAAACTAATTAAATATAAGTGTAGGAAGTTCTGATTAGTTGTTTAGTCAGCAGTATTTCACCTGAAATCTTTGTCATGGAAACATCTAAGGATCTTCCCTGGAATCCAGTCATATCCATCGAGGTTAACATTGTCGGAGCTTTTCTCGCAAAAAACTCTATATACCTCGATCAATCTCTCCAAGGTATACTTTTTAACAAGTTGCTGGAAATGTAAAGCAAAACAGAGATTTGAGATTGAAACGTAATCGTCAGAAATAAGAGAGAATAACGTCGATTAGAGGAATACATACAGATTTATCAAGAAGCCGTTCTGCAACAAGATTCACGGCGTCAAAAGGAACTGCATGCAGGGCATGACATGCCACATCACAGATAACAGCCACAACTTGCTTTTGGAAATTTTCATCAGAATCCAGAAGCCCGTCACAAAGGGCAGCTAAAAAGTTTGGCAGAAATAAATTTAGCAAATACAGATAGTAATAAATTCAATATAAGAAGCTGGGACTGAATATGATTGACATAATTAATTGACTCACAGATTAGTTGAGGAGCTTCAGGTCTCTGAGGATTTGACAGAAGAGAGCTCTTTACATGCTCAAGGACTGACATGCGAACTCCAAAATCTGTATCAGTCAACCTCTTTAAAAACTCTGAAAGTATTGGCTGAAATGCCAAAGCACTGGAAATTCCAGGAAGAGCAATTATATCGCCGACTAAGTTCACTGCTTTCAAACGGGTTTCCAACTGGTCAGTCTGTAAATTTCCAAATTACAAATGAGAATCCATGCATCATATTTGACTTACAGTCAAGAGTACAATTTTGCTTAAACTCATAAACAAAATTTGATAAAAGACAAACTATCATAGTGGCTTTTGTGATTATATTGTTGGAAGTTCATACATTCTGAAGAACATGCATTCCGCAATGCCATAACATTTACATACAAAAACATCTCATCGGAGCACCAAGGTCAATTTAGTCGAAACAAATAATGCTTCAGAAATTACCTGTAGCTCCCCTGTGACATAAGGGAGAATTCCAGATAGGATCTGAGGAGCACAGCAACAGATATCATATAATACTTCATGGTTCTGAAGTTGACTGTTCACAGGCTTGCTTTTTCCTGACACTAATGATAGAAAAAATTGTTTGATGCTAGGTTCAAGTGTGCCTATGCATTGCTGTATGACATTCATGGAAAGCTTCCTTGCAGCTGCTGTAACATCCTGAAATTAAATAATATAAGCAAATTGTGTTTCTAATATAATATTAGAGATAACACAAACTATGAGATTCGTCCTCCAAGAGCATAAGCTATCTCCCAATAATAGGATAAAGTATAAGAAAAAATACTTACTCTTTTTTCACGACCTAATGTGGACAGTAGAATAGATAAAAGATCATCACGAACATCCTCACTCTCCTCTAAGAGAACAGCCATAATACTTTGCATGGATGATAGGACACTTTCTGGATGATCATCTCTGGGCATGAGATAGAATATAAGAGAACCACTAATTAATACAAAAAGGATCTTTATTTAAGAAAAGGAGTATAAAAAATTTGTCACTCAAGAAGTACTAATAACGAAGCATCACTCGATACAATTGATTGATAACTCAATTAGGTAATACAAATAACTGGTAAATAATGAGCAAAATGTTCAAAATAAGTCAATGAATCAAGAAGCACTCAACCTAAGTACACAAAAACCTATGTTATACATAGCATGGTTTCAGGTACAATAATATGCCAAGCATCACACATACAATATCCCAAGTGTATTTTTTTTAATGCCAACAGAACACAAAAGGACAAGATAGGCAGAGCAGGGAGCAACAAAACTAGAGAACATAGTTTTACTGTTTCAGAATCACTGAATTTCCCTCTCCATTCCAAAAACATCACATTCCAATTCCAATTATACAACTATGTATAGTTTTATTCTAATTATCTTTAATTTATTTTCTAATTGAAGATAACTAAAATAAAAGGAACACAAACTCCAGAACAAAGTACACCAACAAAATATTAAATTTGCAACCTTGGAAGCAGAAAGCAGAATATTACAAGGGAATAATATAACTCTTTAACATGAGCACACGCACACAATTAACTAAGCAAAAGATTTCATGATAAACTAACCTCACAACTGCAAAAAAAGTACTGAATATCTCATTCACCAGATCATCACATTCAAGATCCAACATTACAACACACGATCTATATTTTGCAAGAGTATCCAACATAGCAACTTCCTGGCCAAAGGATGGACTACTTATATCACTCAGACCACTAAAAGTGCTCACAATCAACTGAAAGATGTCCTGCAAATGGATTGAACAAAGATTAGGATGAATGTTCCCAACTAAATTTCTCTTTAGGGTTGGCTGATAGTAAAAGGATTATCATTATACCATTTTAAGTTAAAAAAATAAGCTAAGATAATCTAATCATCCAAAAATAAGTAAAAAATCTAATCAACATAATCAGATAACTAGGGTAAATGGAAGGCACCTTTAGAACATCATCACTGTAAGGAGCTTCCGGTGCAGTTATTCGCGTTATCTCACAAACACATGTTGCTACTAGAAGTTTTACATCCCTATCTTGGTGCTTCAGCAATTCTGGCTTAACAATTGCATTCAAAAAGGGCTTCATTGACTCCAATGCTGAAGCTGAGGGTGATTGATCCATGTCCGTAAGGCATGTTGCCGCTTGCTGCAGATCGAGAAACATTTTGTTGCGGGGGACGTTAGCAGTTGCCAATCAAAAATTAACTCAAACACGTATAATGAAAAAAATTACACTGCACAATGGTAACGTAAATAAATCTAAAATACTTTCTAATATTAGATACCAATATACATGTCTGGCCTCAAGCATTAGATGCTTATAAACTGGTTTTAATTGTGAAGTGCAAAGTTAGTGTTTTTTTCTTAGGTGATGGCATATTAGCATGTTCATTTGGCTTGAGCCTATTAGGTGCGTGTGTTAATACAATGCACACCTCTAACTAACTGAGCTTTCACAGCAAGCTTTGACAGCTAGAATAGTATATTCACACAAAACTAAATACACAGAAATGCTATGTACTATTGAGAAGTCTATTCTTGTCAACCCCGAGTAGCAAGTTTCAGCAAAATGAACAGCAGCTCAACAAAATTAGCACTTATATAATGATTGGAATGGTCAGCCACAATTGAGAAATCTAGTGGCTACATGGCAAATAACTGTCACAATATTATGATAGTGTGTCCAAATGACTAACTTAAACAGCAATGTCTAAACTACAAATGAAGGCCTGATATGTTTCTCAATTTTCTCTCAATCCTGTTCATTGCTTAATGACATGGATCTTAGGCCAATGAAACTAGGCTATCCTATTACTAGTTACTACATATCTGGTTACAGGCTTGCGGCAAATTTACTGAGCCAATTCAGGCATGCACTTCCTTAAATGGATACTTCGATTATTTTTCAAAAGAATTAACATTAATATGAAGGAACTAGATATATAAAAGCCTTTGCCAATGAAAACATAGTTTATTACAAAATATGTATCATAGTGTGCTAAGACCTCGGATAATATGCTTCATAGGTAAAACAATATATGCGTCGACAGGTAAGCTGACCAATCATTCAGAAAGTGTGGTGCACATCTTTCTAAGTCAATTGCTTTTGGAAAAAAAAAATATATCTTTCACGATGTATCTCATAAGTCACAATCCAACTCTAGAAAACGCCACTTTCAATCTCATCTACATTTCAAATTTGACAATGGTACATTCATCAAGACATGCACACTTTCACTAGATCTATGTAATGTGATTAAACAAAATCCAGGGTTCATTGAAGCAAGTGATTCATTTACTCATTGAAAAAACTAGACAATAAGACACATTGGTTGAGACTCGTAGCAACTAATTTCTTCCTTTTCACTTCTACCTCTACTTCCTTGCTTTCCCTCCATAATTTCTCATTCAAATTTGAAATACTCAATAGCTTTACACATTTTCCAAAAACACCCTTAGATTAATTTCTTAGTAATATTGTAAGTAGATGACTATAATAATTGAGTCTGGATTTGCTTAACTGTCTTTTAATGTGAGATAGACACGAGTGATAGATTAGTAGGAGTCATTATAATAAGTGGATCCCACTAATCTTCCACTTGTATTTATCTCTCATAAATAAACGGTAAATGGAGGATAGATAAATGGAGCAAATCTGAACTCGTAATAATTAGGGATGGATTGGTAGATGTATTATCTTTTTTTTACATAAAATCAAAAAAAGTAAATTCACTTAGCTACCATCCTTAATAATTGTGAAAGTACTTTTGCTTATAATTGATACCTGAGAGAGTACTACAGCTTACTAAGAACTTAATTAGAACAAGGTACAATACCAACTTTTCACAGCACCAAAACCCTAAATAATACCACCTTCAAAACCATTAATTAACAAATGAACTTAACACAAAAAATTATCCACAAACATGCTACAAATTAACCAAATTGTCACATCAAACAAAGTAAATCTGACAATTTAACTCCTAAATTGCAAAATAAAAAAAATTTAAAAAAAACTATTATTTAGCACAAAATTTGAAACTAATCTACACATTACAGCTCAATTCAATTTTCCCAAATTACAAATCAGCTAAAACCCAAAAAAAAAAAAAAAAAAAAAAAAAAAAAAAAAAAAAAAAAA
>Ga0228711_1002850_pt1 | contig 26777 bp, 16 predicted proteins | sample MedpolnodulmetaG_2_FD_177996 | JGI IMG/M metagenome (GOLD analysis project Ga0228711, IMG submission 177996) | Root nodule microbial communities from Medicago polymorpha collected in Santa Monica, California, United States - brown nodules | ecosystem: Host-associated > Plants > Roots > Nodule... | reverse complement strand
GCATGAGTTCTAGACGACTAGAACACAGTAACTTAGAGTGGAGATTTTGGAAGCATTGTTGGTAATTGGAAATAAGTTTGTTTATTTCTGAGTAAAATAAATGTCAACTTGTACATTGGCTTCACTTTATTTAATAAATATTTGTCATCTGCTTCTTTTTTGATTGAAGTTTGCTAAGCTCATGTTTGCTTTTGCGGTGAATACAACCGTAACGTGTGTTTTCTCTAAAGCTACAAAATGTAACTTCTTCATTTTCACGTTAAATATGCACCGGGGTGCGAGAAATGTTAGTCTACTACTATTCCAAATAAGCAATAAGTCATTTTATGCATCAGCTCAAGACAAACACGTTTTATCTTTCTTAATCCCTTCAGAGTTCTACCTCGACCAGTTGAGATACTTAAACGATTCAGGGTTTTCTATTACATGACAACAACAACAAGAATCAAATTTAATATTGAAACTTACATTTTACACTCTTCAATTGATAACTTGATTGCATATTACTATTAAAAAAAAAAAAAGATCAAAGTTAACATTAGAACTTACATATTAATATTATACATTCTAGTTTCCACATTACTTTTGCAAACGGACAATAAAAATCAACGGTTAAGTATGTTGAGAAGAAAATGACTAGGTCAAAGACATAAGTTAACGTTTAAAATTGTCATGGTCTTAAATTGTTGTCGCAATCGTGGTTATTGCGATTGCGGCCATTGCAGACGCTGCGGCACACATTGCAGTTATTGCAGATGATGCTACGATCATTGCGGCATGAAATAAGTTTACGTTTACTCACCATAGAAACATTTCATTTTTGTTGCACATATGTTCATTGAGAGGTGTTTGACATACAAAGTTGTGAGACTTAAAACTCAAAATTTTCTTCAAATCTCAACTAAACAAGAGCTTTACTGGTCTGAAATTTTATTTTTTTATGAGAAGATTTCAAACAACTAGGTAGAGGCAGATTGATGCCATGGAAAAGCTGTCTCTCATAAAAAAAAATTTGATAGAAAAATACAAAACAGAATCCCATAGATTTTAATGGTAAGGAAAAGCTGTCTTCCCAAAGTTTTTTTTGGGACATCATTGACATTATAAGATCAACTGTGTTGTTTTGACACATGAAAATCGACACTGTATACAAATGAGTGTGGACATCAGAAAAATGATTTAAGATCAGAAAAAAATGATATGAAAGTCAAGAGTTGTATAAATATGCGGTGTTGATGTCATATTTTATATGAAAGACTTTTTTCTAAAAATTTACAGCATTAAGCATACTCACATATTAATTACTTTTTTCCGTTTTCTATCCATATTTTTTTCCCCTAAATAACAATTTGATTTGCAAATAATTCATGGGCCACTTTACTTTTTCTACAAAATAAATATAAAGATGAGATTGATACACTATAATTATAGAAAGAGTTGTGATATATGTAAAACTCTTTGGTACAACTTTTATGACAACTTTGGTTTTCTCTTATTTAATTGGTCAAAAATAATAGAGAGAGAAAAAAGAAAAGAGAATAAGAAGATAATGTGAGTAAGAGAAAGAAAGTTGTCAAAAAATTGTTAAAAAATGGTTGTATAAATATTATTTCTCTAGAAATTGTTGATATTCGTAATCCAAACAACATCCGGTTTTAAATATAAGTAAAAATCGTATTAAATCCAAATTAAAACCAAACACACTTTTGTTTATATTTAAAACTGGAGGAGACTTTAATCATCTTTTTTTACACAATAACAGGCTTTGATCTGTTCGACACAAACTTTGCATTTTGACAAGAATCATGCACTCCCGCTGCATGTGATGTGTTGTCAAATACCCCGGCGAATCTTACCATTTTTTCACTGATCGTCCCTACTGCTGTATATAGTATAAACTCTCACTGATTGTCATAATTTTATTTGTATCTTCTAGAATTCAATTTTTTTAAGAAAGTTTGTTATAATCCATTGTACCGTAATGCTGACATAACTCTTATATCAATTTCCCAACATGATAAGATGATGATATAGTCTATAGGTCTTATCTCAACCGACAAAATATCAAAGTTGTTACGTCAGCCGTTGATCAGAGTTCCGACACCACCTCTTTATTTATGTGTGAGTTTTAATAGTTATTTGTCTTTTTTACTATCTACCAAAAAGATATGATGGTATAAATCTACAATAGTATAAAGTTGTAGACCATAGGGTTGTAGCCCTTGACTATAGCTCAAAATGAAACAAAAAATTTGGGAGAAATTTTCTGCAACTCCCAACATTACTTATATATTTAAACATATGTATTTAAACATTTGAAAAAACCTATATATTTTGTTATTTAGACATAGATTTATAGTCCTTAAAATTTTTGATTTTTCAAACAAAAAAGTTTAGTTCAATTCAAAGTATCAATATTGTTAGATTGAACACCTTTATTTAGATTTGAACATTGACACTGTGTGTATGTTTTTAACGGTGTTTGTCACTCTGTCTACTGACAAAAACAAAAGTACACTTTAAGGACCATAAATAGACAAAATGAAAAATAACTTTTACATTTCACTTTTAAATATATTCATAAATAACTTTTATTTATTCTAAAATTATACACCATTTGGTCACTATTATAAGTAAAAATTCACAATTAAATTCATTTAATAAATGATCTATGTGGTCTATAATATAGATTGCATACATTATTTATTGAAAGAATCTAAAATGTAAATTTTTATTTATAATAGTGATCGAATGATATACTTTTAAGATCACGAGTGATTTTTATAGAAATGTAAGATGAGAAAAGTTCATTAAATTAAATTTTACACCAAACTTGATTTTTTTACACATGTTAGAGGCATTTGTAAAAGAAAGTAAAAGACATGTTAGATGCATTGTTTACTTTTTTTAACTATGTTTGATGTAGAATATCCCCAAACTTTTGTTGATGAATAGTTTTCAATGAAGAATGTAATTGACCATCTTTAATAATATCATCTTTCAATAATATTTTCATGATTCACAAAATTCAAACCCGAGATATTATTTAAAGACTCGAATCAAGTTTCACTTAAAGTAATGTAACTTTTTTTTTACTACTAATGTAATGTTGGCATACTTAATTTACCTTCAATTTTAGTTTAATAGATATTCCAATTTTAGGAAAATTAGTTATTTTATACACAATTACGCACATATATATATATATATATATATATATATATATATATATATATATTATAATATAATATATGGATTTGTTAGAAGACACCCACTAATTTTTATGGAGTCTTCCCTAAAAAATATATATTAAGGAGTTTTTTAACAACTCACGTTTTAAGGTGTATTTATCCACTTTTTTATTTAAAATTTGCTAAAAGACACTTTCATAAAACTATTGGGTGTCTTATAACAAATGCATATAGGAGTTGGTCGAAGACGTCTACTAATTTTTATAAATATGTTTTTTAACAACTTACACCTCAAAATGTAATTACCAACGTTTTTGTTATAACTTGTTATAAGTCACATTCATAAAAACTAATAGATGTCTTCCTATATTGCTAATAATAATTATTGAATATGAAAGAAATTTTGTTGTTTATATGTAGTTTTTGTTTATATTTTGTTCTTTTAAAAAAAAATGTAGTTTTAGTACCCACCTCACATCAAAAGTGTTTATAAAAAGAGAGTTTGAAGTTGAGATGTTGAGTGGTGCATGACAAGATAGAGACGAAAACGCGTATACAGAACAGACTATGCATATATACGCGCTTGTTGTTCTATTCGGCTGTAAGATTCTGCCATCACCACAAAACCTATCTGTCCACACCAACCATCACTTTTACATTATTCTTGTTTATTTTCCCTTAAATACTTGCCTTTTTTAATAAATAAAATAAAATAAAAAATAAATGAGTTGAGTAACTAAATTATATAAAGGCAACCTCGTAATTAAAGGGTTAGATTCAAGACATTGATTTTCATTAGTGTTGGTTGAATTTTAAAGTATGTTGTAACTCTAGTTAACCAACCAATGAAATTCAACTCATCTGAATTTGTTCTTATATGAAAAAGAACTAACACATTAAAATTGCAGTTAAAATTTGTTATGGTATGGGTGTGAAAGAAATACCAAAATTCAAAGAAATATGAGTTGGACCGTATACTTTTTTCTAAAAAAATTATTCCTTTGAAAGAATACTGTGAAAATGATATCATGAACTGATAATAACGATAGCACAAAATGCATTGCACGCATTAGCACTAAGCAGCAGAAGGTGACCTTTTCAACTAAAAGATTAACAAACAATTAACAATATGTTTTCCTTTTCATTGAGAAAGAGACCTTCCAAACAACATAGAAAAATATGCTAATCATTTATTTAATAATAATCACATCATCGTCAAATTGAACAAGTATCTCCTCCATTTACGCATACCGCAAAAGTCAAGGAGCAAGAAACAGTACAGCATTATTAAGAAACAAAAATGTAAAGATTCATTCAAAAGCTTAAAAGGAGAAAATTTAGGTTTTGTCAAACAAAAAAAAAGGAGAAAATTTAGGTGTGAACTATTACGGATAATTTCAAAAGGAGCCTTACTAACTACCACTAACTAAAACTATGTCATGTGGAGCTTTATTAATAAGATAATTTAATGATCAATAGATAGAAAATATTCACGTATTATGGTGTGGTTAGAGAAATTATTTTTACAATAAAGGCAATAAGATTTGAAATTTGGATACGGTTCAAATCTCTCCTACCATTAATATTAGGAACTCTGTAATTGGAAAATGTTACCAACTATATCTATAATAATATACTTTAAATTTTTATCAAAAAAATATATACTTTAAATTAAATTTAATTAGTAAAAATAATGTTACTAAAATAACTTTTTTTTTGTTCTTCAAGGTTAGCTGTGATTTTTTGACAAATTTTATGTTAGAGTTGGAGATTGTGTTGAAACTTGATAGCCTGGACAAAACATTATTCCTAGCATTCTTTTTTCCTTTTCTTCTCCTTGGTCATTCTATTAAGAAAACTAGTTTTTTAAATAAATACATTTTTAGGTAATAAAAATAAATAAAATTAAAAGGAATTGAACTCTTCAAATTAAATGAGCTTATAATTTTTTGATCAAAGCACTAAAATATAAAAGACAGGAGATGCCTGAACCAATACAAGAGTCACATCACGGAGAACCTATGAAAAGAAAAACCAGATCTATCCCTATAAAGGAAAGATCCTAAAAAACTCGGCAGTTTATGACCATAATGCCATAACAACTACTACAAGACTACCCTCCCTATGAAAAATTATATAAAATAAACGACATTTCTAGCTATTCTATTGCAATAAAACCAGTTATTCCGTAGCTGCCAAGTCTATTTTGAAGGTACCCTTTTGGGCACGGGTCCTCATGCCGGCTGAGTTAAAGCTGGCAGGCTTCACTTTGCTCACATGTTTCTTCTTTTTCTCTGCTTTAGTGCTCTCCGATAGGCTTGGATTGTGTTGCTCAAAGTCTGATACAATGGCTTCATCGTTGTCATCTTCTACATCACCCTCTTCTACCTCATCCCCCCAAAATTTGGAAAGAATCTGCACACTCTTTTTGGCTGCAGCAGAAAGGGGTTTGGAAGCAGGGATAAAGGTTTGGCTTGAAGGGAGCTTGTTAGTAGTTAAGCTAGCAAATTTGGTGGTTATAGGTTGCGGCATAGGAACGGGAGCTAATACAACATCCTCTAGAGGAGTGACAATAGGTGCATCATGGACAACCTTATGCATGTCAGATGAAGCATCTATGTTCTCCAATTCCTCAGACAAAGCCTCCCCTAAATCCACAAGATTCCCAACATCCAAAGAAGCAAATGAATTTTGTAGTTCTAGGATCAAATTTTCTGTACAGTCCTGCGTCGTAGCTGCAATGGCTTCATTGGAGTGATTGACTATAATGGTATCACAATGAAATGTGATTTGAGCTTGAGATGTAGGAGCAACCTAAGAATGGATGCCAACATCCACCTTCCGGGTTTGAGTGACAGAGCTGTGTTTTAGCAGATTAGTTATGCCTTCAGTGTGAACCAAATTAGTAGAATGCACAACAGCTTTATCTTTAGTTTGATGGTTACTAACACAATTCAAGTCACTATTCAGTTCTGGCATATTGAATGAAACTGAAACATTTTTCGTCTTGGAACTTGGCTGCACAAAATGAGTGAAGGTAGCTCCCTGCAATGTCAAGTCTGTGCAATGATTGGTTGTTGGTGATGTATGATTGTGAGGGACAGATGGATGCGTTCCTTTAGGATCAGTTGGGTGACCATGTTTAGCAAGAAAGTTTACAGTAGAGTGTGTTGAACCCTGAGTACTCACCCTTTTTTTACCTTGTGCAAAAGTTTCCTAGGCATTTCAAATTGAGCTTATAATTTATTTTAGTAAAAACTAATTTCAAAATGAGTATTATTTTCACTAGGCATTAGGTAGGATAATTTACATGAATGAGTAAACCATTACAATAAACTTGTTAGAGTTTGAGTGTAAATTTGGTTTCCCTCGTGAAGGAAGTAAATAAGTTGCACTTATAGGTTTGAAATTGATTTTTTTTTTATCAAGTATTTTAGTGGTTAGAAATTCACTATTAAACATTTTGTTAAAAAAAATCAGTATTAAACATAAATAACTAAAAGAGATCCTCCAAATTTATGAAGTGGTGTCTGGGCAAGCAATAAATTTCCAAAAGTTTGAAATCTTTTTTAGTACCAACACGTTAGAAGCAGATAGAGAAGTGGTTAAAGAGGTTTTACAAGTGTCAAAAGGATTGGGAAATGGAAGATATTTGGGCTTGCCATCAATGGTAGGAAGAAATAAAAAGGCCATCTCTGGGTACTTGAGGGATCGTGTTTGGAATCGAATCCAACAATGGTCAGGGAAACATTTATCAAAGGCGGGACGTGAGGTTTTGATCAAATCAGTGGTAAGAGGAAAGTGCTCATACAATATGTGGGAATGCACTTTCCTCTTACCAACCTCCATCGGGGAAGAGATTCAGAAGATGATCAACTCATTTTGGTGGGGGACAAATAGAAGGCAAGGACGAGGAATACATTGGCTTAGTTGGGACAAGCTAACTATGAGAAAGGAGTATGCAGGTATGGGTTTTTGACACTTTTTTGGCTTTGATTTAGCTATGCTAGGGAAGCAAGGTTGGAAGTTGCAAACCGAACAAGATACTATTGTTACAAGGATCTACAAAGCTAAATATTTTCCTAAAACTGATTTTCTGGGGGGCCATCTAGGCCATAACCCAAGTTTTATTTGGTGTAGTATCTTTGCTTCACAGGTGTTAGTTAGAGATGGCCAAAGATGGCATGTTGGAAATGGCAGTAGCATAAATGTATGGAAAGCACCTTGGCTGCGTTCATTAGAAAACTCTTTTGTCTCAAGTCCTTGTGTGCATGGTATGTAGAATTTGAGGGTTATGGATTTAATGGATTCGGTGGCAGCAAGATGGAATTGGGAGGTCATCAACACAGTTTTCAATGAAAGAGACCAGACTGAAATTCGTAAAATATTACCATCATCACAGGAGGCGGAGGATGAGCTTATATAGAAATTGAATAGCAAGGGTTGTTATACGGTAAAGTCAGCCTATCGTTATGCTATGGAAACTCTTGTTAATAATGAGGAATATAGAGTACCGAGTGAATGGTTGAGAATGTGGAGATTGTGTATCCCTCAAAGAATTAAAGTTTTTCTATGGAGAATGCTAAGGGGAGTCCTTCCCACCCGAATGAGGCTTCAAGATAAAGGATGTGAAACCAATTATGAGAATGATTGGCTTGTGTTTATAGGATGTGAAAAGGCAAAGAGAGAATGGCGAGAGGCGGGGTTATGGGACAAGATTAACAACAATTCAGTTGCTGCCAATAACTTGACAGAATGTGTTTTTTCTTTATTTTGTAACTGTTCTGAACAGGTTTGCAGCGAAATTGCAATGATGTTATGGTGTATTTGGCGTCGAAGGAATAACAAAGTATGGGAGGCCGAACAGAAATCAGTTAGAACAACAATCCAAATGGCGCGTGACTTTTTCTGTAGCTGGTATGTAGCCCGCAGACAACAAGTCCCAGCAGAACATCAACTTCCAGCACATCTAGTCACACGTTGGCAGCCTCCAATCGAATGGTATGTGAAGTGTAATATAGACGCTGCTTTGTTTAGTGATCAACAATGTTTTGGAGTTGGAATGTGTATCCGAAATGCACAAGGCCATTTCTTTAAAGCTTTAACAAAATGGTTTGACTACTATCCTACTCCATTAGAAGCAGAGGCTTTGGGTTTAAAGGAGGCTATAGTTTGGCTCGGTGAATTAGGTTTGTCAATGATGCAAATTGAGCTAGATTGTAAGCTAGTGGTGGACAACATCATGGAAAATTCTAACAACCAATCTGAATTTGGCAATATAATATCCTCTCGTAGATCACTTTTAAATCAATTTAAAAACTTTAAGATAAGTTTTGTTAGGAGACAAGCAAATTATGTCGCTCATACTTTAGCAAGGGCGTCAAAGTTGGACGCTTGTCACCATGTCTATGATTTGATTCCATCTTGTATTTCCTCTATTTTGATGAATGAAATGATATGAGTTACTTTCTGTCCAAAAAAAAAAAAAACTAGAGAATCCATGGTTTGAACTTCAACTCCTCTTTATTACAACGTCATTGTCCACTGAACTATGTTCGTTAAGGTGAAATTGATTATATTAAAAGTTAGTGAGTTAATTTGTAAATGGTGAATTTTTATTAGATCTCAATGTGAAACTAATTTCTTTTTTTGTTTTTTTGTTAATGATCTAGTGCATGTGCATGATGCCTTTTAAGTCAATTTTTGTTAGGTGAATAAATTTGTATTATTTATATTTTTTTAACTTTTTGTGGTTATTGAATTTAACATTTTCTCTTACAAGTTAGTGAGTTACAACTTGGGTGTGCAGCATTTAACAATTGTTTCTGCAACTTTCTCACCCATTTCCTTCTTCCACAATCTCTCTCTCTCTCTCTCTCTCTCTCTGGTCTCCAACTGGCAACTGCAAGTCTGCAACTAGCAACTCTTATCCAACCCTACATACACAACAAGATCTCTCCTCTTTGACCCACCGAGTTGCTTCCTTTTTCAGCTCATCTTTCTTCCCATGACATAAGGTAAAACCCCTTCTCTTTCTTCCACCGCACTTTTTCTTCCTTCCACCATCTTCACCTTCATTATTCCACACTTTCTTTCTTCAAACAATCTCCTCTTAACTCTAAATCCACATCAACATTTTCCCTTGCTGATATTTTTTTTTTCTTTCTGATTTTGGAAACTTTTTCCAATTTCATCATAACCCCCCAATTTACTTTCCTGATCTGGGTGTTCTAAAAATCAGATCTTTTTTATCAAATATAGCCTCTTTCTTTGTTTTACAATTCTGGGTTTGTTTAGATTGTAACTGTAATAAGCTAGAAACAAAACAAAACAAGGGTTTTGTTTATTTTGTGGTTTTGGACTTGTTGTGTTTCATGGTCATGATGAGGAACATGAACAAATACTTTGTTTGTGTTCCACTGTTTGTGTTCTTTGTGTTAGCTATTGAGCTTGTTCTAGCAGCAGATTTTAAGCCAACAGATAAAATTCTGCTGAATTGTGGCGGTCCTGCTGTTAGTACTGATCCTGATGGCCGTGAATGGAACACTGATAATGGTTCAAAATTTGGTTCATCAGCTGTAAAATCCACCACATCACAGGCTGCAACTCAAGATCCTGCAGTTCCACAGATTCCGTTTATGACTGCGCGTGTTTTTCAATCACCGTATACCTATAGTTTTCCGGTGGCTTCCGGTTGGAAGTTCTTACGGTTGTACTTTTATTCGGCTTCTTATGGTGGGCTTAATGCATCCGATGCACGGTTTGGTGTGACAGCGCAATCATACACCGTGCTTAGGAATTTCAGTGTTTCTGAGACTGCTTTGGGTTTGAATTATGATTACATTGTGAAGGAATATTGCATTCATGTTGATGAAGGAACCTTGAATGTGACTTTTACTCCATCTGCCAATGCATCTAAAGCCTATGCATTTGTAAATGGGATTGAGGTTGTGTCCATGCCTGATATTTATACTTCTACTGATGGAACCACCATGATTGTTGGTACGGGTACTACCTTCACCATTGACAACAGCACTGCACTTGAGAATATTTATAGGTTAAACGTGGGTGGGAATGATATTTCGCCTTCCAAAGATACTGGCATGTTTAGGTCGTGGACCGATGATGTGCGTTACATTTATGGGGCTGCATTTGGAGTTACCGAGACTGCTGATCCAGAAGTGAAGCTTGAGTATCCTCCGGGAACACCATCTTATATTGCTCCGTCCGATGTTTACGTGACGGCCAGATCGATGGGTCCGAATCCCAATATCAGCTTGAATTGGAACTTGACTTGGATTTTCTCAATTGATTCTGGGTTTTCCTATCTTGTGAGACTTCATTTTTGTGAGGGCACAACAACTATAACCAAGATTAATCAAAGAGTATTTGATATATTCCTCGGTAATCAAACTGCTCAGGACGGGGCTGATGTTATTGCCTGGGCAAAGAGTTTTGAACTTCCACATTCAAATGGGGTTCCGGTGCATAAAGATTATGTTGTATTTGCTCCCAATGGGCCACCGCAGCAGGACCTGTGGCTTGCACTGCATCCAGATACAACTTCCGGGTCCAATTACTACGACGCAATCTTGAATGGAGTAGAAATATTCAAAATCAGTGATAGTAAAGGTAATCTGGCAGGGACCAACCCTCCTCCTCCTCAGGTGCAAGACTTAATTGATCCGTCATTGGCTAGGAAATCTAGTAAATCCAAGAGTCATACAGGAATCATTGCTGGAGGTATTGGTGGAGGAGTTGCTTTATTACTTTTGATTGGGCTATTTGCTTTTGGCACGTCTCGTCGCCGTAGGAATGGAAAAGATTCTAGTACAAGTGAAGGGCCGTCTGGCTGGCTTCCGCTTTCTCTTTACGGTAATTCACACTCTGCAGCTTCTGCCAAGACGAACACAACCGGAAGTTACACTTCCACTCTTCCATCAAACCTTTGTCGTCATTTCTCATTTGCTGAAATCAAGGCTGCTACAAACAACTTTGACGAATCTTTGATTCTTGGTGTGGGAGGATTTGGCAAGGTTTACAAAGGAGAAATTGATGGCGGGTCAACCAAAGTTGCAATTAAACGTGGGAATCCACTCTCTGAGCAGGGTGTGCACGAATTCCAAACTGAAATTGAAATGCTCTCCAAACTTCGTCACCGACACCTTGTTTCATTGATCGGATACTGTGAAGAGAACACCGAAATGATCCTTGTCTATGATCATATGGCATATGGAACACTCAGGGAGCATCTATATAAGACTCAGAAACCTCCACTTCCATGGAAGCAAAGGCTTGAGATATGCATTGGAGCTGCTCGAGGTCTACACTATCTTCACACCGGTGCTAAATATACCATCATCCACCGTGATGTGAAGACTACAAACATTTTACTAGATGAGAAGTGGGTGGCCAAGGTTTCTGATTTTGGATTGTCCAAAACAGGTCCTACATTGGATAATACTCATGTAAGTACCGTGGTAAAGGGTAGTTTTGGTTACTTGGATCCAGAATACTTTAGGAGGCAACAACTGACCGACAAATCCGATGTGTACTCATTTGGTGTGGTTCTATTCGAGGTACTTTGTGCTCGCCCGGCTTTGAACCCAACACTTGCTAAGGAGCAAGTGAGTCTAGCTGAGTGGGCAGCTCATTGCTACAAGAAAGGCATTCTTGACCAAATCACTGATCCTTATCTGAAGGGCAAGATTGCTCCGGAATGTTTTAAGAAGTTCGCCGAGACCGCAATGAAGTGTGTAAATGACCAAGGCATTGAAAGGCCATCCATGGGTGATGTCTTGTGGAACCTTGAATTCGCTTTGCAGCTGCAAGAAAGTGCGGAGGAGAGTGGCAACGGTTTCGGAGGAATATGCGGTGAAGATGAGCCGTTGTTTGCAGATTCTAAAGGAAAGAAGGGCGTGGATGTGTTACCGGGTTATGATGGTAATGTGACCGACTCCAAAAGCAGTGGCATGTCGATGAGCATTGGAGGTAGAAGCTTGGCTAGTGAAGACTCTGATGGGTTAACTCCTAGTGCTGTGTTTTCACAAATCATGAATCCAAAAGGACGTTAAGGTTTCAACCATCTAGTAAGAATTCCTTACATACACGGTCAAACACTCAAGTTGGGTAGTGCAATCTTCTTTAAGCAAATCTGAACTTTACTTGTTAATTTTCCTACTCTTATAATTATAATAATTATTATTCCTTTTGTAATATTGTTTCTGATTCATTATTATGAGTATAAGTTGTAATATGTGAACATAAAAGATTGAAGAGCAAATGTTTTTTAACGAGGTTGTTGTAATCTTAATCTTTGGAAACCAAAGAGGTTCCACCATGATTCATTAGACCTGCAAGAAAGAGAATGGTTACAGGTGTCTCACCGGAAATGGAATTGTTGCAGTATCTATATCGCGCAGTTTACAATCTTGGCCATATCGATTTAATTAATGGCCTGAGATTGTCGAAAACTAATTTTGTTAGTGTAATGTTAGTCGTCTGATCTCGTATTAATGGTTGAGATTGTTTACTGCATGTAAATATATGCTTCTCTTGTAAATGGGAACCCGGAGCCATGTCTCACTCCATTTTTTAGAACTAATTGGGTACTCGAGTTGTTGCATGGGTCATGTTGGTTTCGACGCATATTTTGAAACATCTATTTTTGTTGTTGATAAATTTAACATCTATTTTTGTTAATAAACTGAGGAGTTTTTATTTATCACAATTTTTATGTTGTAAATTATCAGATCATTTATTTCTTTAGCACTAAAGATAGTTTGCTTCACACTTGGTGTACAAAAAAAGAAGTATGTTTCACGTTCATGCAATGAACTGGATATCTATCATCGGCAGTACTCTGGTCATATTTTAGATGTATAACAGCTATTTTTGGGAAAGAAATGTGTCATTTAACCACATCTTAAGTAATTTATTTTATTATTGATATAGATATAAGAATAAGAATCATAAATATTTTGAAGGGTGGAATGTTTATATTAATATATAGGATATGACATATGAGGATTGAGGGTAAGCACTCAGCAAGACGTGTGGAAGTGTTAGAGAGGAAGAGCTTTCCTCAACTTTTGTTTGTATGTATAGGTTGTCAACAGGTAGACATAAGAAAAAGAAATATAGGGAATAAAAATGAGGAAAGGGTCCTACTCCATTGATGAATCATTCATATCATGAATGTGACACTTAACACCGAACTTCACCGTCGTATATGTATTATTTTATTTGTTTGTTTATTCATTTTGTTGTGTATCTTAGCTTTTATTATAGAGGGTTACCAAATTAAATATGCTGCACTGGTCAAGAAAATGATTAAATTCACAGCGAAGTTGATCTGGCTTATGATAAATTAAATTGCGTTATTTGAATTAGCTGGAGGTGTAAACTTTAGGTTATTGTCTCAATGAAGTTGCATTAACAAACATGACATAAGGTGGATGTGTGTGTTGTATGGAATAATTAAATGTATGTTTGAATTAAGGTTTCATAGAATCATGGTATGTCATTCTGATTTTAGTAAAATTATACCTTTGAGGTTTAACAAAGTAAAATACATGAACATTTTTAAATGAAGATTTTTTTTTTGACAAATAAATGAATATGTTATCAAATAGCTTATTTTATTGGACCAAAAAATACATTAATCTAGTAGCTTGCAAATTGACTCAAGTCTCAAACATTACTTGTTGATAAAGGCTGCAAGAATGCGGGTTTGAATTTTTAATACTCTTGTTCTCCAAAAGTGAGTTTGAATTTCACCAGTAAATTGTTTGAAGAAAAAAAAAAAGAGAGAAATTTTCTACTAATTTAGTCACATTTTCATTATTCATTTATAACCAAATTATAAAAAGGATAATATAGCAAAACAATCAAATCATTTTTGTACGAACCAATTCAATATTTCTTGTTTTTTCCCACTCATAAATTTTAATAGTGTTGTTTTTCTATGACTAGAATTAGGGATGCAAATTCAGAAAATAGTGGAATGGGGAATAAGGGAAATAAGGGATAAAAAAAATTGATTTTGAAAATAAGGGAATCAAAATTTCATTTTTTTAATAATAGGATGACCAAAAGTGCAAGTGCATTTAAACTTATATTTTGTATATCGATATTACATTGGCTCAGATAGAACTGAACTTGGATCTCTTTTACGTAGTGGATGGAAAAAAAAATGTGATATCCGACTAAAATGATTGAAACTTTAAAATGATATCCGACTAAAAATGTGATTGAGACATGAAAAAGATATCCGACCATATGTTCCAAGTAGAGATTTTAGTTTGGAAAAATATGTTATATTGTATTATATATAACTTCTTTTTTGTATATAACTTTAAAACTCATGACCAAATTAATTTCATTCCAATGTGAAATCTTGCTTTTATTTTTGTCAAAAAAAGGGAGATGGACAGTGACTGGTGTGAGATGCAACAAACATACATAGCAATGCTAGGCTGTATGGCATAAAGTTCACCACTAACTTCGTTAACCATGTGGTTTGGAAAATTATAGTCTTTATAAATACTACTTTTTGTCATTTTTTTGATATCTTCCAAGATAAAAATGGATTATGATTTGACATTTTTGCAAAAACTTTAAATTATTTTATATACAGATTCAATAAATAATATTTTATAAAACGAAAATGAACACAAATTTTGGTATAAATGAAAAACTCAGTAATAGACAGATAATGAGATGCTTCGAGAGTTTGTTGAGAAAGCCTTGCAATTGGGCCAACCAATTTATTGACCAGCCTTTTTATCATTTAAAAAATTGAATTAATTGGTGGAATACTTAGGATGGACACAATTAAAAAGATAAAAATAAAGACAATTTTAGTGGTATTTAGAGGTGTACTTTCACACAAAAAACAATTTGTTCATGTTCACAGTACACACTTAGAATCATGTGGGATTTTCAGAAATGTGGTTTCTTTTTCTTGTATAGAAGTACACATTCCATGTGATTAGTTTGATATCCAAATCCATTGAGGGGCCAAAACTCTTTTTTGTGTGAAAAACTACTCTAAGAGGTTTAATAACAAGAGTATCGCACTTCTCACAACATTTTTTTGTTTATTCTCAACGTGAGTTAACATACGCAGGAGTATTTTGTGTTTGGGAATGAGAAAAAATGTCGTTAGAAGAGCGGTACTCTAATAACAATTCAAAGTTTTAGATTTGTTCATTTTTATTAAAATTGGTTATTCAAGTATTAAAACATTAACACCTTTGAATTTTTGTCTCAAATTAGTCTCTTACATTTTATTTTTTTAGTAACTTAGTCCCTTGCACATCACTTCATCCGTCTTACAATGAATAATCCATCAAATTATTTTACACATATTATAAAAATGGTATAAATGGAAAAAGGAGAAAATACTTTTACCAAGAATTACCATTTTTTAAGTATTGACGTAGTCACTGTTAAAGTAATAAAAATTTATGAGAAGGAATACAAAAAGGAGAGAAAAGAAAATAAGTTCTAGTAACTAGTAAGTAAGATACCCATTACTTCCGCAAAGAGGGTGGTAGAAATATGAGGAGGCACGAGGCAGACATGAACATTGTCACTCCTGCACCAGATGAGGGTTGTTCTTTGTTAAGTAAAAGATGCTAGTCGTATTAATTAGAGGATATAATTGGAGGTCCGAATTTGAAAAACATATTAGTATTGCACTCAAAATAGGAAGAATCTTTCTGTTTAAAACATTTTTCTATAAATAGATCACTCATTGTTAGACCAATGGAGTAGAAGTTTTTTTTTGGTAGTGGCCGGGGTTTGAACCCCGGACCTTGCATATTTTATGCATTGTCCCAACCAACTGAGTCAAGCTCACGAGGACCAATGGAGTATAAGTTAACAACAAATGTATAGAAAAATGATAAAAAAAAATATTCAAGAGGAGTGCAGAGGTTATACAAAAGAATCAAACTCTTTACCACTTAAATCATAAGTCTATTGATTCCATGTAACCACCACTTTTTCTTAGACAATAATGTAGAACAAATTTTATATTTGCACAGCATGCTTTTTTAACTACAACATAATTTTGAATCAGAGACATTCATGTGAAATGTTTTATATTTACATCCAAGGAAAAAAATAATCCAAAGACACTCACGGCAAAACGTTTAGAAGCACTCATTGTCAAGAATTCGCGGCTTGTGAGGGAAGAAACGCCGAAGCATCTACAAACATGAATAAAAACAAGTCACTGCTTATTCTGAGGAACTGAATCAGCAATGGCAACAAGTTTCTTCTCAAGCTCCGGCTTGTTGGCTCCAACAAGCTTGTCAAGTTGTTGTCCATCTTTAAGAAAGAAGAAAGTTGGTGTGGCTTTGATGTCCCATGAAGTGCTGAAATCCTGCAACATACACAACCATGTTTAATCAAATGTGTTGCCACGTGACATGTTACCAATTACACTTACCACACCATAAACAAACTACAAAGTAAATAATCATCCAAAAGATATGATTCACAATTTCAGTCCCCTTATTCTTATTCTGAAAATATAGTCCTCCAATTATTAAAATATCATAAATTTTCTCTGCCACTGAATGAGACTTATATTTGCCGATGTGTCAAGTTGAATAATGAGCTGGCAAGTCACTGAGTGCTGTGACAATGCGTATTTGGGAGATTGAATAAAGATAGGACCTGATTAGAGTTTATAAAATCCAATGATTAATAATTTCTTTTCCATATCATTAAAGTGTTGTTTAAAAAAATAAATATAAATGACAACAAAAATCAGATCTCCCAAACATGTACTGTTAATATCACCCAGTGACCTGTCGGCTCATTATTCGACAAGACATATAAGCAAAAATAAGTCTACAATTCAGCGGTGGAGAAAATTTTAGAAATTTTAAAAATTGGGAGAATATTTCGCCTTTAGAAATGGAGTGACCAAAGTAGTGGATCGACAAAAATAAGGGGACCTAAAGTGTTGGTTCTGAAAAAATGAATAAATGACAGGAAAATTTATAACTTCACTGCTTACAGTTAGTTCATCCACATCAACTAATAGGAACATCATAGATGTGTATTTCTCAGACATCTCGCAGTAATATGGTGCAATCACCTTGCAAGGCCCGCACCACACTGCGCTGAAATTTGCAATCACCTGTTGAACAAGGAGCTTTATTAGTAGCAATTGTACCAAAAGAAAACAAATTATATAGCATAACAGGTCAAATGAAGTTAAGGAAAATATATAATGTAAAATCTGCAGTCAATAAATTATACATTTTAACCACATGAGAGAGATCAATACATAGTGTCTCTGAAATCATGTCAGAGTGAAAGAAAGTACTAACTAGCAATTACCGCTAATACGGCCTTGTTTGGATAAACAGTTTACTTAAGCCCTTATAACATAACCATTTATCTTATAAGTGCTTATCGATGAGATATTTCCTTAACAAAAGATAAAATAAAGTCGAATTGATTTCATATAAGCTGATTCCATAAGCTATCCTGGATAACTTATGGAAATAAGCTGGAAAAAGCTTATGGACATATAATAAGGTGTTTCCATAAGCTCTACCAAACTGTATCACATGTCCTTATGCCAGTAAAATCTAGATAAGCTCAAATAAGTCGATTTTCACAGACCCTGTATCTACACCACCACTAGATTGGGCAGAGAAAATCATGTCAAAAAAATAGAGACACTGGCCTAATTCAGATCCACTTCTAGCTTGAAAGAAATTTTCAATTAAATAAGTTATGGACCTTCAGTCCGCAAAAATCCTTAATATAAATCTTTACGGAGTAGTTAAAAGAGAGAGCTTTCAAAAAAAATTAAGATGCCGATGTTAATCTCAAACTTATACAATAACTACTTGTCTAAAAACTCATAGTTAATGCAAGATTTTTGTATTATTTTTTTTATCACAAGTACTTCTTCAGAAGTTTATCCAAACTGACTCAAAGTCAAGTGTCTTTCAAATGTAGAATTCTTTCTGTAGTTATACCACCAAAAAACTCCTAACGAGATTATGGCGGTTTTGAAAATATGGATGTTACTGAATACCAACTATACAAATGTGCAGTAGATTCTGGCAAGGTTTAAATGATTCATCCAAACAAAACAACAAAACGGAAATAGGTCTTCAATTGTATTGTACTGCATATTAAAAACTAGGTCAAAGTGAAACTTACAATTTTGCCATCCTTCTTTGCTTCTTCCAACTTTTGGTCCCAAGCTTCTTTGGTGGTAATAAGTGCCACATTACCGGCAGCAAACTCCACATGTTGATCAGAATCATTATCCCTATCCCGAGACTACAAGCATTAAAAACATGAAACTTCTATGTCAATTGATTCATCAATAAATATGAAAATTGATGGATTACAGAGCAAACATTAAGAGCTACAATACACCTAAACACTTTCCCTTATTCCTTGTTTTTCAATTTACATAAACCAGTAATGTTTAGGAACAGAAATATCACGGATAGAGGCTTACAGAAGAAATTACTCCTAGTTAAAGATTAGGGATTGTTGCATCATACTGAATTAATAGGTTTTTCACAGATCAAAATCAATGCAATATCAGTTATGAGACGGAATAGAGATGAATAGAAGAGATGTATTAACTATTAAGAACTATCTGTAAGTCGCTGATTAGCCTTTTATCAACGTTAAAAGATTGAGGGGATGAGGTTTAAAATGAGAACACTACAGCAAATTAGCTTGAACGTTTAGCATTATTATTTTTTCTCTAACATGATCTTTATCTTACACAGAGCTACTTATCAGATGCAATTAAAAACTCTTTCACCAGTTACCTGGGCAGTGTGATTTGAACTGTAAGTTATTGACTAATACTTAGATGAATTAGAACAACTGGCAGACCTAAAATAATCTCTCCTTTCTAATTCCTACATAGTTTTCATTAGTTTCTGCATTCTGCTATATTTGTTTCTCTATTCTTGCTTTTACTATAACTGTTTAATTTATCTGCTACTGGTCGCATACAACACAATACGCAAAGGCAAGCTGTAGATGTAAAAGTTAATCTCTATTTGGCTAGCAAATAAATAAGTTTTTGCCACAAAAAGAAGGCGCGGTAAAAGACTATCAGTTCAAAGTCACAACAGCTGTCTTTCCTTATGCGTTGATTCTACCAAAGGACCAACACACTACACACTTAAGGAAAAAATCATGACCTTTGCTTATAGAGTGATCTTATATGTACAATTTATCGGAGAGAACAGAAGAAAGGCCTCAAACTTTAACTTTTAATGATCAATAACAGAAAACAGTATGTTTGACGTATCCAAATATTCTTACCTTGGCCAAGCAATTCCCCATTTAAATATTTGAAAGCCGCTAACTTGTATACTTTAATGAAAAGAAACCGACGAAAGACCACCTATTTCAGCAAAACAAATTCCCTGAAGTCTGCCAGAACAAAAGAGATATTACATAAAACAATAGCAAAGTTAGAGATTAATCAATAAATATATAATCACGCAACACTTAATTAGCCCATTATGAGCCTAGAAGAACAGGAAAAGCAAAAATTCAACAATATAAAAAAAGTACACTCCTATAAATGTTCACTTAGCCATATATCAGAAATTATTTCCTTACATTTCTGAAGGTGCAAAATCAAGCAGGGGAAGAAAAATATTTAGAAAGAATAACATTCATGCATTCTCAACAATTGTCAAGTTAAAGACTCAAAAAACAACACCGTCCATTCCCCCTCGATCATAGAAGAGGGTGTCTTTATCAAAGTGAAAATGAGAGTAAATAAAAATTACTCCAAGCCGGATTGGATAAACTTCTCAAGAAACGGATAAAGAAATCATTGTGCATGTGCATTAGCCAATCTCGGCCGCTCTTTGGATCAAAATTTCATGTTTTATGAGTCTTGTCCGACTCATATTAGGCATTTACTGTTAGCGGATGTTATGGGGATTACTACCCCACATTTTGATTCTTCTGTCGTTTTTCTTTTTTTCGGGCTTAGGCTACGAATGAAGAGATATTAAAAGAATCTTACAATAATTTATGAGTTTCTTAAACAATAACTTCCTTAAACAACAACTTTCAGTACAAGTTGAAATTAACTTGTTTACTAAAGCTGGTTTATTTCTCAAACTTGCACACGGATACCCCGACAAAGGAACCGTTGTAACAATCTCTTAACCATACTTTATTTAACTCCCGGCTGAACTCCAGATTACAAAACCTCTTTCCCTTAGTAACCAGATGGTTACGACAAAAAAAAAAAAAAAAATCCAAAAAAAAACTACAAAGAATACCTTAGGAAATAACACAAGTACTCCAAAAAATGCAAATCAAAGTAAATAAATTCCAAATGGAGTGCATTAAAAACTCCCAATATTTGGATCAGAAAATTTCTTTGGTTGCTAAGAAACAAGAAAGGAAAAAAGCAATATAAACAGTAATATATGAAATCAGCTAGTTTGCAATAACAATAACATGATTTCAACATCGGAAAATTAAAGTTGCAAACTTTCCATCAATATAAACAACCCCATCAAAAAATAAATAAATAAAAACATATAAAATCAAATTAAAAGCAAAAAAATTGAAAACTATGGTGTGAGGCTAATAGATTACTGGTGCTGAAATAAAAGAGGAAGATGAAAAACATACCCAATTAGTAAATTTGAGGTGAAACAGAAGAGATTATGAAAGTGAAAGTAGAGATACAAATACAGTGGACCTCGTAGTTGGAGAAGAGAAGATAAAGTAGTATTGTGGTTTGCGTGAATAACAATAATTGTGTTGTGGTTAAACACAAAAATGTAGTACTATTTGTTATTTTTTACTGAAAAATAGGTTCTTGTAACATAAGCAATCTATCTAATCTAATCTAGTACAATAAATTGTGTTTAAACAAGTTTTGGTATGTGATGTCTTTTGTTCTTTGTCGGGTATCTTATCTGTCTAACTATTTATAACTCTAGAATAGAACAGTGGTGAAAAAGATTGAGTCAAAACAAGTAAAATTTCAACAATCGTAAAAACAAGTTGTTGTCAACAAGATTAAATAAAGTGAAGAGACAAGATTCAACTTGATTCTTCACAATCTTTTTATCATCTAATTTAATCTTTAACGAAAATTAGTTTTTGACTCATTATAATATAGAAGTTGATTTGTCAAAATATCAAGAACTAATCTCAATATTATTTTTTGTCGGAAACTAAACTGGACCATAAAAAAATTGTGAATGGTCAAATTTGATTTTTACTCTAAGGAGAAATGGTAAATTATAATTTCAAAATTAAGAAAGTGAAATAATATATAAAATAAATAAATAATAAAATAGAGTAATTTAAAAAATATTGTTTATTACCTTAAATAATAGTAGTAGAGTAGGAGATCCAATTTCTTGTTTGAAAATATTATTTAAAGTGAAGTCTCGTTTTTTTTTCACAAGATTCACATGACACAGTTTAGTCCTTTAAAACCACACAATTTTATGTCTTTTGAATAAACTGAAGTGGGTGAACTTTTGTTTGGTTCCAATTTCCATCCATAGTTTATTATCTATTTATTTTTTGACAAGGGGTTCCAATTTCCATCCATAATTTTTCTTTACTTCTCATTATTTCTTCTTCATAAATCACCAATTAATGGAGACATCAATTCTTGACATTGAAAAAAATAGTTTTTCTATATAAGCTCTTTTGCGTCTTGCCATTTCAAAATTATCTGTACACAATAATATTAAGTTATCCGAGTGAAAACGAACTCAAATTTTTAAAGTAAGGTTTTGAGTTTGAGCTTTGTTGATGGAAAAAATATGGTTGAAAAGAAAGATCACAATCTCGAATTTCTAAAGTAAGGTTTCGAGTTCGAGCTTTGTTGATGAAAGAAATACTATTGAGAAGAAAGATCACACTAAAGATGATCAGCTAAATTTTTCAACGAAGATTAAACATATGTAAAATCCATGAATACTATACACCAATAACATAATCATCCAAAAAGTTGTGCGTGAAATAATAAATTTAAAACATTTAGGTCACATTTTAAACTCGTCAACAACATTTGAGACATAGCATATTTAAAAACTTTGTCCATTGAGTACTTATCGATGAAAGAGAGTTAAGAAGATGTAAGAAAAGTTGCTGCTAACATTTGCACAGAATAAAATAAATTCCTAGTTCCTACATAAAGTGTCAAAATAATACAAATAAAAAAAATTACAATTACGTTAAAAAAAAAAAACTACAACTTTATGCAAGGTAAGCATGATAGTATTTGATCAAGAAGCTGACCTATATGTTATTGGTCAATTCATTATTTGCTTTAGAAGGAGATAGGAAGGTGCTCACACACCCCTTGTGATTGCCCTCATTCATTGCCAGCTAAGAAAAATGAAATAACAACCCAATTAAAAATATTAAGAGAATGAGAAGTTAGAATTTAACAATTTAAAAGGAACAAAAATTTTGCAGTATTTTCTCTAAATGGATAAGGCCAAAAAAATCTCTATCACCAGACAGAAAGGTCAGTTGAGATTCTTCAAAGCCTTGGTCGATTAAACCATGTTTTAAATACAATATTACTAGTAAAAATGCTTTGTGCAAATATATATGATTATATATGAGTTTTGCCAGAAGATATATTTTATGAAAATGTATTTTAGCAAATTATTTTATAGGCATTTGTTAAAAACACTAACTAATATTTATGAATGTGTCTTTTAGCAAGTTTATAACTAAAAAATGTATAATCTCACCTTCAGATGTGGGTTGCTAAAAGACATATTTATGAATGACTTCCAGCAAAATCAATTATATATATCCACCAGGAATAATCATATGAGATTCTTATGGAATCAAATAAAGAGGAAAATTTAAGGGTCTTAGTCTACTCACCTGTAATGGGTATCACATGGTTTTATTAAAGCTTAGAAAATATTAGTGTTTGCCACGTCTGATGGTGCAAAGAAAGAAAATGCAATACACGGTTTCTGATCTCATGTATCAATGCTTAACTGGACTTCAGATTATACCTATGTTTTGTTGTGCACTACTTAATTTTTATGAAGTATTCTAATTGTAATTAGTACCTAGATATTGGTAGTTTGTCATAACATTGTACTAACTCGTGACTTACATGAAATCTATTTATGAATGATTGTTTTAAAGTCCAAAATAAAATCAGAACATAGTGGGGAGTTGTCAATTTTTGCAAGCTGGAGTGGGAAGAAAATTGAAGGTTAAGTACCATTTTGTTATATTGCACGGACTATAATAACATTATTATTATTCAAGTATAAGAATGTTAACCAAAGCTAAACAACAGAGGAACTAATTAATTACTTATTCACAAAGCAATCTCCAAACTTGATAAGTTAGGGAAAGCGAATTCACAATTTGCAATCATCACTAAGCACGGGAATCCAGTTGTGTTTGTAACTTTCTATTAAATGATGGGTCACTTTGACTAATTATCTATAATGTATCAATATTTGGAATCATTCAACAATGATCAATGTCGTCGAAAATGTGAATGTTTATAAGAGGGACTTATAGGACATACAAAAAGAATTCTCGTTTCAACTGAACTTTTTCCATACGTCTATGATAAGAATCAAACTCCTAACTACATGTTTAAGGGATATAGATTTGTTAGTACTTCAACCAATTCATTTTTGGTAATTTAATTTTTATTATCATATTAAAATATGTCAACTTAGTAATGTTATTATTGTTTCAATATACCACCTTAAAACAATATCATGGATTGTAAACAACTAATAAATTATTATCATTTATTGAATTCTTTGTTTAAATTTTTATCATCCATTATCGGGAATCTCATGCATCAAATATTTAGGGACTCCCTACTAATCGAGGGAAAAGTACATTATGAATATAATACTAAAAATTTATTGAGTCTTGCTAACTAGTGTTCTAAGAACATTGTTTAATGATTCTATTATAGAAATTTTTGTCGTGGTAATAAAAGTTGTATCTTTTGTCAATATATAATTACAAAACTTTTTAAAACAAACTTACTACTCTTGGTATTTCAACCAATGTCCTAAGGGTAATCTCTAGCGTTTCCCAAATTTATAAAGGAAACTAATTGGAATTTAATTTTGTCATTATAAAAAAAATTTAAAAAAAACTAGGGATGGGGAAATAAACAATTAGAATTTAGAGGATATGATAAAGACATATTTTACTATATTCCTTTGCACATCAGTAAGTATGTAAATTTTGTCAAAAATAAATATCGAATTCACAACGATCACTCAAAAGTTTGATTGTTCAAGTTTGCAGTATTCTAAATCAAGTTTTGAAGGTACGCAATTTGCTTTAAGAAACAATTTGTAAAATGGATTGTAAATATGAATAAAGAAATTGTGTCGGGATTAGATGTCATTAACTATTGAGGTAATTGCACTCACCTCCCTTGAGGTTTCTTTAAATTACACTCACATCGCCTCTAGTTTTTAAATATACACCTACATCCCTTATTTATCTTTGCAAATGACAGAAACCCCCTCTCACTTTAACACCGTTATTCTTATGTTAAAACCAAAACATTCCAATTTGTTTCCTTCTTCTACCACCTTTGCTTCCCTGCCGGCATTGTCGTCGTCCCTCCCCTTTCTGTGATGGTTTCTTCAAATGGACACTGTCATCGGCATCCGAATAGCTCCCATTGAAAGTGACTCATCAAGGTTGTGATTGTTCGTTTCCGACTGAGATATATACCGTCGGTGTCATTTTCTTCATTGAAATCATTGCCACCCCTAGGATACACTTCAATCCTGAACAAAATTTAATAAAAAGAAAATAAAAAATTCAAGCAAAATCCATTAAAGAAAGATCGAAACCCAAATGAGAAAAACGGAAAAGATTTCACATTTACCAAATTCATAAGAAGAAAAAAAAATTTAGTGGTATACTGTACGTTTTGCAGAGAAGCTGAGTTTGTTTTTGGGTGTAATGTGCTTTTTGCATAAAAAAATTAATGTTTTAACCTTTGTTTGGTTCAATTATTTAGTCTGTTTCTTTTTTCTTTTCAAAGAGATACCTTGCTTAGATGAATCCATTTATGAATCTATATCAATTCACGAATGTTTATTTATTTATTATTTTTCCATTTTTCAATATGTTGTTACGAAGAAATAGGAGGACTACAAAAGGATGAATTTTGTTCTATTATGGAGAAAGACGACGAAGAAGCAAATCAAATGGTTGGGAATCAATATAATTTTGAAGATACAGGAAAAGGAAGTTGTAAGTTGTTAACGGTGGTAACCGAGTTAACACATTTTCTTAATCAATTATGTATTTTCTAAATGCATTTATGTCTCTACATCTATGTTTCCATGTTTGGCAAACGACTTGAAATTCATCATATGAATTGACTTTCAATGCTAAGCAAAATAACCAATCTATTCAATGACATATGACCGAAATATGATAGAGGGAACAAAACTGTTGAAATTTTAAACATGGGAACCAATTCCACAAAAAGATGATAATAGGGCGACCAAAACTGCAATTAAGTCTATTTAATAATAAGGAAAAATCAATCCTCCAACTTCGAGATAAAGTAAAAAAATGATATTTGTACAAGAACTTTTATGACAACTTTCTGTCTCATACTCATATTATGTTTTTACTTTTTCCCTCTCTATTGTTTTGATTTTTGTGTCAATACATCTATTTCTTTGTAAAATTATGATTGTCCCAAAAGTTGTTAATCAAATAGTTGTTCAAATAACACAATTCATAAAGTAAAGTTTCTTTCTTTTCGGTGGCCGAAGACAAAGTATGTTAATTTTGCTTTTAAGTTATCAAAGTTGGTGGCAAAACCCTTTTGTTTGTATAACATCGATTGATTTGTTCTTGTTTATCGTATTTTAGATTTTCTATGTTGAAAACTTTGGTGTTTTTCTGCACATCTTGTGCTAGGGAGAATACTTTTTGCTTGTTAATATATTTCATTTTAACTTGTTTAAAAAAAAAACTTGTTACACCTAATAAAAAATTAATTTTAACCTTAATCTAAAATTGATAATTTTACTTTTTAGAAATTTAAGGGTTATAATTTTTTTTTAATGTATGATAAATCATATACAATTTATTTTTCCTCATTCTCATGTATTAAATATGACTTTTGGAGTCATACATATCAATCACCAAGAATGTTACTGACTAACTAGATGTTGTGTGACACAACCAATATATACATTTTTTAAAAGAATTCATTCTACTTGATTTTTCATGTATTAAATATAACTCTTTAGACTCATGTCTCATGCATGTCACGTGATAATGAATATTATATATATGAAATACACAATATTTATAAATTCTAACTCCTATTGCTCTTATGTATTATGTGTGTATTATCTATCAAATAACTAGTTTTTTTTTTAAAAATAATTACATAATTTTGTATTGTTCTATTATTTCCCTGCCAAATTATAAACTCCAACAACTACCACTTTGAACTTGGATGAAGCTACATCAACTCACAAATTTTTTTCCTCCATATAAACCTTGCTTAAATACACCTAAAAATATATATAT
>Ga0228711_1002849_pt1 | contig 26791 bp, 16 predicted proteins | sample MedpolnodulmetaG_2_FD_177996 | JGI IMG/M metagenome (GOLD analysis project Ga0228711, IMG submission 177996) | Root nodule microbial communities from Medicago polymorpha collected in Santa Monica, California, United States - brown nodules | ecosystem: Host-associated > Plants > Roots > Nodule... | reverse complement strand
AAGATATTTACCCAAACTGTTAACCTGGATAAACCCCGTATGTTGAATAATATCTTCCCGAAGTTGGTTGTCAACATTCTTGGAAAAATACACCTGAGTTTTTTGTCTATTAATTTTTTGCCTCGAAGATTGGCAAAACATATCAATGCAATGTAAAACAAAATGAGCCTGTTCAGTGGATGCTTCTGCAAAAAGAAGAAGATCATCAGCAAAAACTAAATGAGAAATCGGGGGACCATACTTGCCAGCACGCATAGGTTTCCAGTAATCAGCTTCCACCTGATCAGCTATAATATGGGAGAGCCTTTCCATGCAAATGACAAATAAATAAGGGGAAAGAGGATCCCCTGTCTAATACCTCTAGATGGGTAAAAAGATTCAGTTTCTATACATTAAACTACTTGACAAAATATTCATTATTTGTAAAAGAAACAAATGTAGAACTAAAATTAAGTTAATTTTTTTTTGGATAGAACTAAAATGATAACAATCGATGCAAGAATTCTTCGGGATTGATGGTGTATGTGGATTCAAGGTGGATTGAACCTATAAAGTACATCCAGATAATAAGAATAAGGGTTTACTAACTGGTGTTTTCAGGACATTGGTTAAAAAATTTATAAATAAAAATTTTATCTTTAAATATAAGATGTCACTTTTGATCAAGTAATGATTACTCAACTTTTTGAGAGAAAAAATAAATGATATTTGTACAACTATGCTATGAAAATTTTAATGCACCTTATTTTTTTTTCAAGCAACACACCTTATTTATATTAAATTAACATGATGTTTTTTTTACCATATTTTATAAGGGTCTTGTTAACGAGTGTTCTCAGGGCATTAGTTAAAAAATTTTGTCTTTAAATATAAGATGTTACTTTTGATCAAGTAATGATTACACAACTTTTTAAGAGAAAAAATAAATGATATTTGTACAACTATTTTGTGACAATTTTAACACCTTATTATTATTTATTTTTTCAAGGAACACACCTTATTTATATTAAATTAACATGATGTTTTTATCCTTTACCATATTATTTTCTTCTTGATTGTTTTTGACCAGTTAAATTAAAAAAGAGAAAAAGAATGTTATGATATGAGTGATGACGAAACTTTGGAACAAGTCTCTCATGTTCGTTATTTTCATGATTTGTAGATAGATATTCACCCTACCTACAAATCTTTGTGATATTTTTCCACAAGTCTTATCTGCTGTGAATTAAACTAAAGTAATCCCATACTTGTACCTTTTTTTTCTCCATTTCTATGAATTTGTTTTGAAGTAGTTTTCTGTTGACCCACCACCGCTTCTGAACCCACACCACAGGTTGGTATTACAGAAAGAACATTCTCTTAATAATCACGCGTTTTCTTTCATTTTATATTTTCTTATGCTTACAATTACAATTTCTGTATTTATTCCATTTTCCACTGTTCGGTTGATGTATTAATCAAAGGGACTTTATTATTGCTTGCTGTTCTGACTATAAATATATAATTGTATATGTTTATGTCAATGGAATATACGATTAATTAATAATTAACGGTGGCGATTAATATCAAGAATACAATGTCTTTTTTAACTCTTACCGTTGGTCACCTACTTACCTTATAATTCAAGCTAACATACAACTCAGTTTAAGGTGTTATTATCATCTTCTCTGTATTTTCATTGTTGAGAATTAATTGCTTTTGTGGATCAATATTCTATTACTGTTGCAGGTGATTTAATTTATGTTAATGATTATATTATCTTTGTTAATCTCTATGTTTATTTGCTAATTAGTAAACAGCTTAATTTGCAGCTTATAGCTTGACTGTCTATCATGATAATCACTTATGTGTAAGCTATTTATATAACAAAAGATTAAAAAAATAGTTAATTATTTTCATATAAGCTATAAGTTGTTTGCATAAGCTATCTTGGAGATTTTATGAAAATAAGCTGAAAACATCTTATGAATATGTTACAAGTTGTTTTCATATGTTCTCCCACACAGTCTTACAATTCGTATGCTAGTAGATAAACTCAAATAAGTCAATCTAAACAGGCCCTTGTCTAACTGTTTTCGGGTGATAATAGTTGCGAGACAGTGTTGTCTGTTGGTAACAAGATATGTTATTTATGTTTTACTGTCGAGTCCAATTGCTTAACCACTTTCCCTTTTCACTAGTACTTTTTTTCATTCAAAATCTAACATTCTGCAGTAAAGAATGTTGTTTTTCATAATCTTTTCTAGTAATTCAACTCTACTGTGTTGCGTCACGTATTCCCTTCATTGAATAGCTTCTAGGAATAGCTGACTCTGTCTTTACTTGAAAAAAGTATTTTAGTTATCAAAACTCTTTCATCTTCAACCTTAATCCGCTTCACTTGTTCTAGTGCACGAACGTACCAGTTTAACAAGAAATACTATAGTAGAGGTTTCTAGGATTTGTATTGTCATGTAAACTTGGTACCTCTCCTGTTGAGGACTATGTCATGATGGGTTTCGATTTGTTTTTATTGTTTGTTATACCATTGTAATGTGTCCAAGAATTGGAGGTTACAAGGATTCCATGAAGACTTCTGTCTATACATAACTCGTATACCATGGTTTGGTCGAAATCATTTGAATCTCTTGCATTCCAATCTAGCATGATGTAATTCTCATCCTCATACTTCGTATCTATATTGATGATGTGCTGATGTATTTTGAAATGTTGCAGTTAAAAGCAAATGGGGAATCTTTTGTGTTGTGTGCAAGTTGATCAATCTACAGTGGCTATGAAAGAAGGTTTTGGAAAATTTGAAGAGGTGCTTCAGCCAGGATGCCATTGCATGCCATGGTTCCTTGGAAAACGAATTGCTGGTCATCTCTCTCTTCGGCTACAACAATTGGATATCAAATGTGAGACCAAGACAAAGGTTGGTTTGTTACTGTCTAAAACTTCAATTCAACCAAATCTTCACGTCATTCCATGATTATCAATCACATGAATAATTTCTCTTTGACTATGATATTTTTTAATCTTCATTAGGTGTCATCTCGGTGCTATTATTTTGATTCCTGTATGTTTGCATTAACTATGGTCATCTCTTTCACTAGTATATCGATCAGGCCATTTTCAATACTCTATATGTATGCCTAACATGATACGCTGTACATTTATCTCATGTTTCTCCAATGAGTTAATGCTGATTTATTTAATATTTATTTGCTTGTAGGATAATGTCTTTGTGAACGTCGTTGCTTCTATTCAATACCGTGCTTTGGCAGACAATGCCAATGATGCATTTTACAAACTTAGCAATACAAGGTCCCAGATTCAAGCTTATGTTTTTGATGGTATAAACAGTAACCCTGCTTAGCAATACATAATCATGTAATAACTAATAAGTGATTTGAAAATATTTAAATTATCAGCTAAGGTGCACTTCTATTCTCATTGCAGTAATTAGAGCATATGTTCCAAAACTCAACTTGGATGATACTTTTGAGCAGAAAAATGAAATCGCAAAAGCTGTGGAAGAAGAACTTGAGAAGGTTTTTTGTTGTTTTTAATACAATTAGCTTTTATTGATAAGGTGAACGGAGGATTTATGTAACTTTGGATCCTCTCAACAGGCTATGTCAGCATATGGATATGAAATTGTTCAAACACTGATTGTTGATATAGAGCCAGACGAGCATGTGAAACGGGCTATGAATGAAATCAATGCCGGTATGTTTTTTTAAGACCATGAGATGTCCCTGCAGTATTGTTATTATCTGAATTACACATATATGTATGGAAAACTATGCGGGGATACTTGTAATATACAAGTTCTAATTATTAAGTATTTAATCCTAAATCTAATTTTGTTTCAAAAATTATTTAGGCATTTCCTTTGGGTTGCTTTGCTTCTTTGGGGGTCCAATAGATATTAGATAGTCATGCTATGATATGGATCACATTATCTTCATTATATCAGCTCAACCTTGTATAAATTACCATGTTTCTCTACTGAGTGCTTTATGCCAAATATCTATTTTGTTCTTGGTTTGCCATATTTTCTTATACTGGTTTCTGTCTTCGATCAGCTGCAAGAATGAGAGTGGCAGCTAAAGAGAAGGCGGAGGCAGAGAAGATCTTGCAAGTAAAGCGAGCCGAGGGTGAGGCTGAGTCTAAATATCTCCATGGGGTGGGTATTGCTCGTCAACGTCAAGCCATTGTGGATGGTTTGCGAGACAGTGTGATTGGATTTTCAGTTAATGTACCAGGGACAAGTGCAAAAGATGTCATGGATTTGGTCCTTGTCACTCAATACTTTGACACTATGAAAGAAATTGGTGCTGCCTCCAAATCTTCTGCCGTGTTCATTCCACACGGACCTGGTGCTGTTCGTGATGTAGTAAGCCAAATTCGTGACGGACTTCTCCAGGGTTCTCATGAGTAGCTTCTATTCCTCCTACTTTGCATCTGATCCGTATCGGAGTGCGGTGATTTTTTAATGCTTTGTGTCTCTGCAGTATGTTATATGCCTGTGTGAGGGTAAACTGCTAATTTGGTCCTCCAAATATTATGGTATCACTTATCGGTCTTGTAAAGATATTTTTGTCGTTAAGGTAATCCTTCAATGATTTGAAATGTTTTGGATCTTTGTGGGATTGATTTGGTGATGAAGTCTTCGGAGGGTGATTTAGTGCAACTACTATCGTATTATACTTTCAGATTGTAACTCTTATTACAGATACGAGTTTTGTACATTATAATTACTGTATAGACAAGTTTTCTAAATTGTGAAAGTTGCATTCGAGAAAAAATTTATATACTGTTTGGGAGTGCTTATATTGAGTATTTGATATTTTTATATTGAATATTTATATAGCCAATATAATTGGTCACATGATTGTATATATTGAAATCAGATCAAAGAAATGAAACAAGATAAATACTCTGCCAGCATTCTCATAAAAAAAATGATTTTTCATCCCAAAAACTCAAAGAAAATATTATAATTAAATAAAAAAACCTATTTTATAATTCGCCTAAAGTCTCAATATGCGTTGGGCTGTGTTATACATTTGCAAAAACGTAATAACGTAGACTTCATCCCCTATGCAAAGATATCTATGTAGACTTCATCCCCACTACCACATCTTAACTAAGTACACTCCAAAGCATCTAAGTTCTCATAATAACGTAATCACTAGGGTTTTTTAATTTAATGAGCATAACAGTAAATATGAGCAAATATACACCTAATATAGCTAAAGCAATTGCTTGTGACAAGAAATGAAATGTATATAGAATATACGATAAAGATGAGAAAAAAACTAATTGACAAAACAGGGATTGGTAGTAAGGTCTTCAAGATGCTGAAAACTACTTCCTACGTCCATCCCACCTAAAACAGGATCGCAAATGTAAATAATAAGCAGATTTCCAATATATTACTTGCAGATATATTGATTAACAAAATTGACATGAAAAACTACGATAAGCCAACTGACATATGCTTAAATATTCTAAATTTCTAATAACATACTACTTAGAGTAAATACATCATACACTTATCATTTTGGACTAAATACATCAAATGCTTACCCTTACACATAAACTCCACTACTAGGAAACATCAAATAGATAACAGAACTATCAACTAATGATATATTTGACAATAAGATAAGCCTAGATTTTGAATAGACTCATGACCCCTAACTTATACGTCAATAAATGACCACCGCATGGTCACACTTATAAGTTATATTATGTCATAAAATACATTGAAGTTACTGCTAAATTAAAATTGATTCTTTTAAGTTCTATCACATGGTGCAGAGAGTTATTACCCTATACAGTGTTTAAACTTCTAGCTTAAAGTGACTTTTTCTTTGGAAATGTCGTACAAAAACCAACCTCGTTGTGCTTTCACGAGCATGTTGTAAGAGTTCGAAATTTAGACATAGTGGAAATGATAAATTGAGAATGAGATTCAATTGCAGAAGTAGAAGTACAGAGAGTTTGAAATACAAATATCATAAAGGGAAATATGGAATAGTCCATATTTCTCAACATTCAGAAATAAGCATGTAAAAATAATTACTCTATCCGATCTCAAATTTAAGAAAAGATTCATTTTTTAAGTTCATTGAGTAGTTAATGTATCTGGTCTACATTGTAAAGTAGATACATTAATTATTCGATGAACCTAAAAAATGAATCTTTTCTTATATTTGAGACCGAAGGAAGTATTTAGGATTGAAGACCTCAAACAATGAATGATACCAAAATTCTTTCTTTAGCTAGTCACAAGGTCAACTCTTAAACTAACACATGTCATACATTGTATTTTTTCTTTCTTTTGAAATCCAGCATACAAACATTGCCACATATAATAAACTGTTAAAGAGTCCCACATCGAAAAAAATATGGATTGAACATATGTTTATAAGTAAAAGAGTTGTGTTAGGTTCAACCACGATTTCTAAGATAAACAAAGATAGAGACTTCAAAGTATTTAGAAAATCCTTTTCCTGTAATAAGAATTCACATTGTTAGAAATCGTTGAGAACCTTGAACATATAAAAGCCACATGAAGTATAAGCCTATCGTTAGACAGAACCTTGAAACGTATAAAAGCCACATTAAGTTTATTTTAAAACCTTTTTCTACAATAATCTCGTCTTAATTTTGAAATTAAAACCTAAATGTTATAGTAGCAAGCACATGACCTCCATATAGTAAGAGGTGATTTAGATACGGCGAGGTGAAGCACCGAAACCTTTCTCACACTATTTAGCAAAGCTAACAAAGCTTGTGAAGTTGAAAGGTTTAATTTGAAAGATGAAAGAATTCCCTATGCTCGGTGGCGGAGGGACAGGGGTGCCCTATATAGAGGTCATGCCCTCCCACCACACTTTTTTTTTTTTATATACTACACAACTAAACTATATTAAAATGTTAAAATATATATTAGGATATGGTCCCCCAATTAATCTAATTAAAATATTTACCATGTTACTCGATTAATTGACAACTAACTAATATCATTAATTTTATACTTCATATTATTTTAAATTATCTCATATTTCGTAAAATATATCGATACGGTCATCTTCACAACACATTTTAAATAGAATGAACCATAATGAAATAGCTTTGCAAAATAAAAGACTCTTTTAAAACCAAAAACTAAAGAGCAAATTAAAACCTAAAATAAAATTAGGGGATAAAAATATAATTTAGTCTTTAATTTATTATATTCTCTTATGAGAAAAATCTTATGTCTCTAACACTCGTACACAAGTTTTTTCTGTTTAGTCAAATGTTTTTTTTTTTTTTGTGTGTGTTATAACCCTCCGGTTCTCAGGGTAAATGGGTCATAGTGATCTAGAGTTCAACCGAAAGATAAGTAAAGTCTGGTCAAAACTTTAAATTATATACCTTTTGTATTTAAAAAGTTATTATTTTAATCAAATTATGTTTCGTGTTCACTCAAAAAAATGTTATTTATACTCGGCCCCTTGACTTTAAATTCCTGACTTCGCCTCTGCCTATCTCTAAGATCATCATAGTAAGAGGTGATCTAGATATGGTGAGGTGAGACACCGAAGCCTTTCTCACACTGTTTAACAAAGCTCATGAAGTTGAAAGGTTTAAGTTGAAAGATGGAAGATTTTCCTATGCCCAAGATCATCACCATTTCACAACATTTCTGAATGTATAATAGAATTCACAATATTTTTAGATCAACAAGATATGTGCACGCAATAATATGAAAAACCCTCTTCCAATAATTATTTACTTTATCTTATATATAATACTATAATGACTAAAATTTAAATGTGATTACATGCCATCCCCAACCGTTAAATGTCTCTATATCAGTATCGATATATTTATTTGGATTAACGTGGCATGTGATGTTTCCATAGAAAGCAACAACACCTCCATATATCCTATTGGAGATATCACTTTTAAAGGCGGCTCCAATGCCCTCACATATAGTCGTAAATGTGGGTGCATCTTATTAAGTTGTCGAGAGATACTTGCGCCATGGTACCCTATCAACTCATCAAACTATTCCAAGGGACCGCAAGAAGTTGCAGTTTGACTAAGTTTTACTCTGCACTTAAATGCCAGTTCAAACAAAAGGAGGGAGCAAATAAATGGAAACATAATTTTTACTGCATAATTAACAAATATATGACATTAACTAAGACAACCGTGTATATACAAATAAATGGTAGTTAAATAAAATAAGTATATGAGCATATGATAGTTAAATGGTGGTTAAATATAGCAGGAGCAAAAAGGAAAAGAAAAAATATAAATAAGATAATAAAAAAGTGATGTTTTTTTTGAAGGATTACTTATAAAAAAAAAGTAAAATAACATAAGTTTATGAATCAAATCTATTTAATTATATAAAAAAATATTTCTTTTATCTCAACCGTAAAATAATATTTCTTTAATAAGCATAATTTTAATAGTACACTCATTTACGTATGCACGCACGCGCACACAATCAAGTATTATCATTTAAATAAAACCAATACAAAGTAGGATAACTTTTGTCACAACCCCTCATTCCCACATATTATCTCAACTTAAATTCTTAGTAATAGTTAACACAAATATATAATATGCATTCCTAATACTCGATGGTATCAAATCCTTTAGGATTATCACAATACTCATGCATACAAATCATTAACACTCAACGCAAACTAGAATGTGAAGGAGATTCTATGTTTATTTTGGATTTTTTTTATCGGGTATCACCATTTCACTGCATGTTTGAAAGTATAATAATTCATATCATTTTTAGATCAATATATACACGAAATAATAAGACCTTCAATAATTATTTATATAATGATTAAAATGCAAATGTGATTACATGTCATCCCCAACCAGAAAATGTTTATGCGTGAGTTTAGGATTAACAATGGATTCACCATTTTCATGGGAAGCGACAACACCTCCATATATCCTACCGAGGATATCACTTCCAAAGGTAGCTTCATCAGCGCTCTCACATATAGCCGTAATTTCGGACACATCTTACTGAGTTGTCGGGAGATACATGTGCCATAGGCCCTCTCAACTCACTAGATTGTTCCAAGGGACTCCAAGAAGTAGTAGTTTGAATAAATGTAACTTCACACTAAAATCATAGTTTGGAAATCCACTCCTTAATTATTGTTAGGAAATTCAGTTCAATTTCTTATTCCTAGGAAATTCTAAAAAACTCAGTTCAAAGTTCAAAAAATGAATGGGTTCTATTGTTGCTTTGTGTATTGGATCTAACACTTTTACTCAATTGTTACTATATCACTGTATCAGCTAACAATTTTTCAAGTGTTACAATGACCTTGTTACTAAATGTCATTATTGTAGTAGTGTATTTATCTAGAGAGTTTTTTTTATCAAGAATTGATTAAGAAAAGGTTTAGGCCAATTAATTAAGACAACCATATGTATAAGAATAAATGGTAGTTAAATTAAAGAGTATATGAGCATATGATAGTTAAATGGTGGCTGAATATGATAGGAGTAAAATTTGAACAAACATAAATAAGATAACAAAAAAATGCGAAGATTTTTTTTAAAGGATTACATACTTTAAAAAGGAGAATAAAAAAAGGTAATGTAGAATAATTTTATTAATCAAATCTATTTATTATATAAAATAATATTTCTCTAATTAATTATAATTTATATAGTGTCCTTATCGACACACGCGCGCATGCTCATAAATTCAAGTATCGTCATTTAAATAAAATACTTCATTATCTATCATAACGGTGAAAACTCCATAATGGAAGCCACATTATATGTCATTCAATCAGGTGAATATTCCATTTCGGATTCTCCACCCAAAGAAACAAGTATTGGGTGATAAAAAGTTGAAGTGATAATTGAAGTGATCATTTTTTAAAAGTCGTCTATCTTTTGGGGTGATAATTAAAGTGATCTAGAATATATTCATAAAAAAATGTTTCTACATATTTATTTAAATGGAACTCACATGAGGTGATATGGAACTCACATAAAGTTGTTTCAGTTATTGAAGCTGACATTCAGATTACTTTGGATAATTTCAAACATTGTTTGATTCTGATTGACTTCCCTTTTGCACAAATAGACCTTGGGCCTATGGATGGGCGCGTTGAAGCCAATGATGTCAATGTGAGGCTTAGAGCAGTCGGAGATAGGAATGCTATATGACAGGAACTGTTACTGATGAAACCAAGCCATGGTGTCATCATTAGGAGTGTTGGTTGACCCGTACTTTACTGCTGTTAGGGAGTGTTGGTTGGCTCGTACTTTACTGTTGTTTTACTGTTTTTTTTTGTTATTGTTCGACATCTTATGAGCTGGGTGCTCTTTATTGTTCGACCTTTATAACTTTGCAGTTCCTCTTTTTTTAGAGAGATTTACTTTGCTACTCAAGTTATGAGATCTGATTTCTGTAATTGCAAACACCGTTTAAATAGATCTTTAATGGTTACGACACTATTTAAAAAAATAATGGAACTCACATAAAATGAAGCAATAGAACAATAAATATGTATGAAGCGAATGGAGATTATTTGATTAATGGAAAGAGAGATAGAATGACATTCCTCTACGAGCATATACTCTTCAGGCAGCTGGTTTGGGACTCTCCTTAGCAGTGTCATTTTCATAAGGCCCAATTGTTCTATCATTGCCGCCTCCTGCAACTGCAGCCTTGTCCACAAGGCTGAACCAAGGAAACTGACTTTTCAGCAGACCTTCATCTTCTCAAGTGGCGTCCACAGCTACTCTACCCATCCATTTCACAAGCCATTGTTTGACACTTCGAGAAATGAGGGAGAACACACGATCTCCATGATGTTATGTATTAAAGATCTTGTCTATGGATCATGCCGAGAAGGGGAGACGGAAGCTGAACGTGGGACGCAACAAAACCACTATCAAGGGAGTTATCATGCATAACCCGCAAAATTAGCCGATCAAAGACTCGTCACTTTATATGAAAATCCTAACAATCCTTCTTTAGTTCACAATCCTTTGGTCTACTTTATATGGGAATCCTAACAATCAATCCTTCTTAAATTCACTTGCTAAAAAGTTTATCTCACTCCTCCGAAATCTCTTTTGTATGTATGCTTGCTTTGTTGCACAAACACAATTCTTTCTCATTCAACAATTTCAGCTACACGTGTCAATCCAAATTGACCATGAATCCATGATTCCATGGGTAAGATCCTTACCACTAAAAGTTCTTTGTTACACATTTTGTTTCAGATTTTTTTAAAAGCATCACTAGTTGTCGTTGTGTTGTCATCAGCGTATGCTGCCTTTCTTTTTTTTTTTCATAATGTATTTCATGTATATACATCGAATTAAACTAAATTGGTGCATCTTTATCTCAAAATACGATTAGTCTGATCACTCTTCTTTTCTGTTGACATATCCGTCTACCACTAAAATCGTTTGTAGGATTCTTTGTATTGATGATTATTATCTTCTTTAATTATACAAATTATCGCATATAATTTGGCGCGGGTCTTATTCTAGCTCCTATTGTTTATAGGATTGCACTTCAATGACATTATGGCCAAAATGTCATATAACATTGACCGGTCAATCTAATGTTGATATATAGGCCAATTCAATTGTTTTCTTTCTTTCACAACTTTTTATGTTTAAAAAAATTATATTATCATATGCCACAATTGAATTGGTCAATGTCATGTGTGCAATCCGGTTCTACCAAACGACACGGCCACTTAGTTAATGGTAATAAAATGTCATATGTTGATTGTGATATGTATGTATGTATTTTAACATAACCTTCCAAATATCTATTTTGGAAATTATTCTCACAAATTTATATTGCTCATTTAAAAAGAACACTGAAATGCAAGCAAACCTTTGTATTCCGAGGGACAAAATTGTAATGCACCCTCCTCTCTAAATCTTTGTATTGGAAATGCAAGCATACCTTTGAGAGGTAGAATTATTCACCAAAAGAAAAAATGTGAGGTAGAAACCCATTTACACAAAATTTCTCGAATGCAACTTTCACAATTTAGAAAACTTGTATATACATTATACAGGGATGGTTGATATCTAGTTAGACATCAACTATAATGTAGAAAACTGTACCCTATAATAAGAGTTACAAACTGAAATTAAAAAACCATGGTAATTCCATTAAATCGTCCTCCAAAGACTTCATCACCAAATTGATCCACAAAGATACAAAACAATCAACAAATTTTTATTTTTGGGTCACCATTTTCCTTATGAGAATATGTGACAAGGTTTTAAATTGATGAAGGATTACCTTAATGACAAAATATATCTTTGCAGGACCGATAGTGGATACAGTAATACTTGGAGGATCAAATTAACAGTTTACTCTAACACAAAATCATATATCATAGTGCAGAGACATAAAGCATTAAAAAATCACAACACTTCCGTACAAATCAGATATGAAGTGGGAGGAATAGAAGCTACTGATGAGAGCCCTGGAGAAGTCCATCGCGAATTTGGCTAGCAACATCGCGAACAGCGCCAGGTCCATGTGGAATGAACACAGCAGAAGACTTGGAGGCAGCCCCAATTTCTTTCAAAGTGTCAAAGTATTGAGTGACAAGGACCATATCCATGACATCTTTAGCACTTGTCCCTGGTACATTAACTGAAAATCCAATCACACTGTCTCTCAAACCATCCACAATGGCTTGACGTTGACGAGCAATACCCATCCCAGAGAGATATTTAGACTCAGCCTCACCCTCGGCTCGCTTTATTTGCAAGATCTTCTCTGCCTCCGCTTTCTCCTTAGCTGCCAACCTCATTCTTGCAGCTAATCAAAGACAGAAACCAGTATAAGAAAATATGGCAATCCAAGAACACAGTAGATATTTGGCACATAGCACTAGGTAGAGAAACATTGTAAATGATACAAGGTTGAGCTTATATGATGAAGATAATGTGATCAAATACTTAATAATAAGAACCTGAATATTACATGTATCCCTACATAGTTGTCCATACATGTATGATCTACCAAGAGGAAACAGGTAGGTTTTAAACACTTATTGACCTCTTTTTGAAATAAAATTAATTAAAAAGGAAACTTAACATAAAAGTTTGATTCATATAAAAACAATGTTGTGGTACCATCTCACGGTCTTAAAAAAAATACCTGCATTGATTTCATTCATAGCTCGCTTCACATGCTCATCTGGCTCTATATCAGTAATCAGTGTTTGAACAATTTCATATCCATAAGCTGACATAGCCTGTTGAGATTATTCAAAGTTACATAAACCCTCAGTTCACCTTATCAATAAATACTAATTGTAATAACAAAAAAAAAACCTTCTCAAGTTCTTCTTCCACAGCTTTTGCAATTTCATTTTTCTGCTCGAAAGCGTCATCCAAGTAGAGTTTTGGAACACTGGCCCTAATTACTGCAATGAGAATATAAATTTCAGCTGATCACTTACATATTTTTAAACCACTTATTACATGTTTATCTATTTCTAAGCAGGGTTATGGTTTATACCATCAAAAACATAAGCTTGGATTTGGCCCCTTGTGTTGCTAAGTTTGTAAAATGCCTCATTAGCCTTGTCTGCCAAGGCACGGTATTGAATAGAAGCAACAACGTTGACAAAGACATTATCCTGCAAGCAAATAAATATTAAAACCAATCAACATTAATTCAATCGAAAAATATATGAAAAATGTACAGAGTGTCATGTTATGCATAGATATAAAGTATTGAAAGTGGCCTGATACCAATAGTGAAAGAGATAACCATAAGAAAACATATAGCAATCAAAATAACGTAGCACCAGGATGACACCTTATAAAAATGAAAATAAAATCCTAGCTAGAAAGAAAGTATATATGTAATTGATTTATTGGTATGCATAAGGAATGACATGAAGATTTGGTTGAATTAAAGTTTGAGACGATAACAAACCTTTGTCTTGGTCTCACATTTTATATCCAATTGTTGTAGCCGAAGGGAGAGATGACCGGCAATTCGTTTTCCAAGGAACCATGGCATGCAATGGCATCCTGGCTGAAGCACCTCTTCAAATTTTCCAAAACCTTCTCTCATAGCCACGGTAGATTGGTCAACTTGCACGCAACACAAAAGATTCCCCATTTGCTTTTAACTGCAATGTTTGAAATCACATCAGCACATCAACTCAACAAGATACAGGATACAAAGTATGAGTATGAGAATTATATCATGCAAGAAATTCAAACGATTTCGACCAAACATTTATATACAAGCCACATATAGACAGAAGTCTTCATGGAAACCTGGTAACCTCCAATTCTTGGACACACTCTAGTTGTAAAATAAACATTAAAAGTATATCGAACACGTCACAACATAGTCCTCAACAACAGAAAGATTGATATTTCATACCAATACAAATCCTAGAAACCTCTACTATAGGATTTCTTGTTTAACTGGTACATTCATGCATAATAATTAAGAAGTGAAGCAGATTACAATTCAATGAAGGGAATGCGTGATGCAAGTATGCAACCATCATTAGCTATGAAACCATTTATCAATATGATCTAATCCTTAACATATCTTACATCACCTAACAAGTAATACTAAGTGTATGTTTAGAAAGTCGGGCCAACTCTTAAATTATCGTGTCCCATGGTATTATTACCGCGGGTTTAGCGAAGCTACAAAGTGTATCTTCAGGAAGGACGCACGTTGAAGTTGGTATCATTGTGAAAACAAAGCATCTATATATAATGATCCACTAAGAATTATTTGTATGATACAAGAAAATACAGAGAAAATCATCAGAATTGTCACCTCAAATTAACTAAAAGATAGAATTTGCAAATCAAAGCTGACTTGGAAAAGTTGTTTCTTCCACAGTTAGCTTGAATTATAAGCTAAGTAGCTCACTAATGATGCTAAAAGTAGAAAAAAGACTTAATAATCTTGATATTAATCGCCACTATTAATTATGAACTATATTTTAATCGTATATTCCATTGACATAAGATATACAATTATAAATTTATAGTCAGAACTACAAGCTACAGAATCTGTTTGATTAATTCATCAGCCGAACAGTGGAAAAGGAATATATGCAAAGTATAAGCAATAGAAAATACGTCAAGAAAAGGAAAGATTATTGGATGGATAAGATTAATGAATATAAAAATACGTCAATTTTTTTGTTGGATTCCCATCTTTTGATTGGTTGATTAAAAAAACATTTGGGATTATGAGTAAATAGTCGATTACCCTCTTTATTAAAAAAAAAAGTCAATTACTCTATGAAATTGCAACTTTCGTAAAAAATCCCAATTACTTTTGCGAAACTTCAAAAACTCATTTTGTCAAACGTTTGTCCCCTTCCGTCTGTTTTTGCCATTACACCGTATAACACCGACACTTTCACATATATTGAAGGTTATGCCACGACCTTTTTCTTTTTTCTTTTTGCTTTGTCTAAAATATGTGTGATTATAAAAATAGACAAATACCCCCTCTCAAATTTAAAACTTATGTAACAAATACCCATCAAATTTAAAACTTATGTAGCAAATACCCCTCATTACCTTAATTAGTCCTAACATATGTAATTTAATATGATGAAGACAAATATTCATTCAACCTGCAACTCTGAAACTGTCATAGGCACACAATAACGCATCAAAGCTTCTGTTTCTTTTTGTATTTCGCCACTGCCTCTACAAAAAATATGCTTAATCTTTCTCTTCTGGATTTCATTACTCTGTATCATTTAAGATTTCATTTTACAAAGCAAGTCAAAAAGAATATTTTAGTATATATTTCATGGATCAAATAACACTTTAAAATAAGCCAAGCCACTGTCTTGGCCTTTGTTTTTGTGGAAGCAATAAGCTTCAATGCCATGCAAAATGACAAATATCAAGCCAATTGGAGCACTGTATTACTAAACCATTGCCATTACATCATGAAAGAGTCCACCTATTTTCTCTTCTTCTGTTGGGAAGTCCTTTGATGAAAGAAATTTGTGTTCTTGTTTTCAAACTTAAGCAATGATGTTAGAGAAACTATTCCATCATCTCTGAGGTTACCTGTTCATGGTGAGGCTTCCTCCTCTACAGACTAGCAATGAAATATAGCATTTAAACCACTTCTGTATCAACAGAAAAGTAGTGCTCTTTTCTCTGAGTTCCTTTTTTCATACCACTTTTCAAATGTATATTAAATATTCAAATGATTGATCTGCTGCACCAATCATCACATTTTAACACTTGATAAATAAATGCATATGAAGAACAAAACCAATGAATTGAAATGATATCATTGAACAGGAGCAGAAAATCAGTATGAAATTTGAAAACAAAAAGGTCAAGTTAAATTCTCTAGGGGATTATGCCTCCCTAGCTTTAACTAGAAAGTGTCTATTTATCAACATTACGCTTTCAGCATTTAGCAATTTGATGACAGACACTAGCTTTCAGCATTTAGCAATTTGACGATAGACACTAACCATTGAAGCATACTGATTCAATCTAAATACATGTGTAGTGATCAAACATTTCTTGTTCCACTGCATTTGATTCCATAACATGTCCAATTTAAAAGAATAAATAACAATTACCAAAGTCTTCAATATGATCTTGTCAAGGTCAGAGCACCATCATAACTTGATCAATTATTTAATTCCAAGAAGAAATCATCCTACAAGAAAAAAATCATATCATATATTATATAAACCATAGATGAAATAGTAATTTAAAATTTAATAGGAAAATAAAAAAAATCTTTTAAGTCTCCCAGAAACAGAACAATGTACAAAATTTTACAACTTCAAAGTAAACATATTCAATAGTTAGTAACTCGATCATTTACATTTTAAAGTTTGATTAATAAACTCAATCCAACATAGCTACTTAGTAAACAACAAATACAATGGCATGATGAATTTTCATTTCCTCTTCAAACTCATGTGTGAAGTTTCAGGTGTAGAACAAGTTAGAAAATGCACTTACAAGGAGTACTTTTTGAATCAGGGCATTGCACGTGTAGAAGAGGATCCTCTCTTCTTGTGTTCCTTCTCTCCTTGCTTGAAGTACTTCTTGTTTTTCTTTAGAAGCTTTGAAAGATCTTTGATAACCAAGTTCATCTCTTCGTCATCACTGTCAACTTCTTCATCATCCTTTCTTGGCGACGCCACTGCACTGCCACTATCTTTCTTCTTCTTTTTCTTCTTTTTCTTCATATGTCTTTCTTCATTCTTGTCCAATCTATTTAACTCAACCTCATATTCTTCAAGCTCTATGAACAAGTGACGCAAGGGCATAGTTGTGAGATCTCTCATGTCATTATAGTTCTGACCTTGTGCTGCCATTTCCTACTCAAACTTCTCAAAACTTTGTAGACCAAGTCTACATTAGGAATCCTTTTCTCCAATGAAGCAAGATGGTTAACAAGATCATAAAACCGCATTTGCATATCGTCTATGTTCTCACCAGGTTTCATACAGAAACGTTCATATTCAATAGTTAGTGAATTGATCCTTTGCATTTTAACTTTACCAGTTCCCTCGTGGATATCTCGAAGAGTATTCCAAACCTGTTGGGCAGTCTCACACTCAAAGACATGACGAAGTTGATCATCGCTTAAGGCACCAAATAGAAGGCTTTTAGCCTTCCAATCGACACGAACCATTTTCTTATCATCATTTGTCCATTCACATCTAGGTTTTTCTTTAGTCAGACCATCAACAATGTAAGTGGGCACAAAGGGACCATCTTCTATGGCTTCCCACTCATCAAAATGGTTACCCATCAGAAAGGATTGCATTCTATCTTTCCAATAATAGTATTTTTGACCATTGAAAAAAGGGATTGGATTGTCAAAATCATCATCATCATCAATAAAGTTGCTTGAGGCCATTACAAACCTAAACCTAAAACAATAATATTGAGAAATAACCCTAAAATTAGAGACGATGAAAATTGAAGTTGCAAATATATTTCAAACAATATATAGCACTGTAAAATAAAATGAATACATTAAACTAACCCAACAGTTTTTTAAAAAATAAAATAAAAAAGGAAGTAGAAAACGATACCAGCTGGAGTGGGGAACAAAATGAAGAAGACGCCGAGAGAATAATATGCGAGCAATGGTAAATGGAATGGGACAGAATGAGGAATTAAAGGGAATGGTTTTCACTGAATATCACCGTTGTAGGATTGGTACTAGCAATTGTGACCTTGGTGGGATTGGTATTATTAACATAGAGTGAACCATCAAATTCGTCCCTGAATTTTTACGCGTCGGCCAACTTCGTCCCTCAATTATACGAAATATCAACTTAGTCCCTGAATTTATCAGACGTCCATCAAAAAGGTCCCTCCGTCCAAGTGCTCCGTTAGCCATGCTGATCTGTCGCCCTGCATGATGTGTTGTCTTGTACACGTGGCAAGAAGGAAGCCACGTGTTCAGGGACTAATTTGATTGAATTGGAAAAAGTTGAGTTTTCACTTTTCAGTTTATTTTTTCCTGCTTTCCCATTTTGCCCCTGCATTACCATACCTCCTTCTTCACATTTCTGAAACATCAAAAACGTCATTGACTCTTCTCCCTCCCACTAAAACTTTCTCCATTCTCACCCCTCCAAAATCATCATCATCTCCGGCGATTCTCACGTTTTTGAAGCTTCTGTGTTCGGCTGTGATTAAAGGTAACGCCTTTCCTGTTGTTTATCAAGATTCTGTGTTCGTATTCACCCTATTTTTGTCTGTTTTTTCGTTTTAAGTTTTGATCATTTTGTTTATTTTGTTTCTGTGATCGTTGATGCTTGTCTTATTCTTTGTTTTTGTTTGTTGCGTTTTTGAGACAGTTGGTTTGATTATTCGTTTCAGACTTATGAGTTATGACCTATGACTTATGCCTATGAAATATTTCAGTTTCAATTTGTGTGTTCAGCCTTTTTACTTTATTTTGTACACATATGTTTCAAGGATCAATTTGATATCTGATTAAACAATTCAGGGACTTATTTGATGGTTTTTTAATATAACGTAGGGATCTATTTGATAGATAGAGAAATAATTCAGGGACTAATATGATGGTAATATTATTATAGAAAGATTACATTTCTCAATCATCTTCAACCTCTTTTCATTATTTAAACAAACCTTTGGCAGAGGGCAAGCATAGAATGGCCTTCCTGGGTTTTTTGAAGTACTGGGTTTTCTAACAACACAAATTCTAGGACACAAACATTCAAGCACTCTCACAACACCATTAAACTTGAAGCTTGAAGATGAAGCTTGACTTTCATAACCGTTTTTCCCCATATTTCCACCCCCTATCATTTCAGATTCAATTTCAATAGTTTTGCTTCAAGAAATTTTGAGGATTTTGGCTTTCAGATTCAATACGAAAAAATTAGGGTTTAAAGTTTATTGAATTGGGGAAGAACTCGATCACTTATTATTGGAGGAAATTTTGGTGATTATTGATTGTAGATTGTGTAATTAGGGTTTCAATTTTATACAATTGGGGAAGAAAGAGCCGTTGGGGAAGAAATGAGCCATTTGAGAAGAAAGCCAAAACATTTTCTGCAAATCAATCAATTTAGTCCTTTGAAATGTTTGTTATTATCGGCCAAATTAGTCCCTGCCTACGTGGCGTCTGACATGTGAGAGGTTAACGGCCACGTCAGCCCCGTTAACGCTCCGTTTGAACAGAAGGACTAACTTGATTGACATTTAACAAATTCAGGGACTAAGTTGATATTTCGCATAATTGAGGGACGAAGTTGGCCGACCCGTGAAAATTCAAGGACGAAGTTGATGGTTCACTCTATTAACATAAGTGATACTCTTTTTTGAACACTTTCTTAACATAAATTCTACATTTTGAAAATGACTAGATGGTTATTTTGGTCTTCGACCCTGGTTAAATACAAAGTAGTCATAGTTCCGTTAGTCTTTGCGTTAAAATGAAAGTAGAAAATAGTCACTTTGGTCTCTGAACTGAAAATCAATATCCCCAAATTGAATCTCAAATCCCTAAATCACAAATTTAATCCTAAAACCCCTAAATCTCATCCAATTCTCTCTTTTCTTCAAAATCATAATTTCTTTTCGTTGTTGTTAATTCTCTAGATTGTGCTGAAATTCTAATGTTGATAATAAATCACCGCATTTTACTTCTCAATTCCAAAAAGTATAATTTTCCCCCCATTTTGTAGAGTAAGTGCAATAAAGCTGATTAATATGTTTCTACGTGCATGTTTGATAAATGTGTTTAAGTAGAAAGTAAAATATGATTGAAGCAAAAAAAAGAAAATTGATTCTGAACAATGAGACAATTAGATGAGATTTAGGGATTTAAAGATTTAGAGATTAAATTTGGGATTTAGAGATTTAGAGATTTGAGATTCAATTTGAGAAGATATTGATTTTCGGTTCAGGAACCAAAGCGACTATTTTCTACTTTCACTTTAATCTCCGTGACACCTCATGAATGCCACCCCATCAGTTAACATAAGTTTTTAACGTCAGAAACTAAACTGATAACGGAAGTGCATATTCAGGGACTAATTTATATTTAATCCTGAGTCAGAGATCTTTGTGACAACGGGGTAGAGAGTCAGGGACCAAAGTGACATTTACTCTTTTGAAAATAGAACTTACATAAAATTGTGGGTCATACATTGATTTCACTTAATACAAAAGGGAATGTGTGAGTGAGTGTTGTTATCATTCTCCTTAGCAAATTATGACTATGATGATATATTAATTGGGCTTTCTTAATTCCTCTAAAAAAAATGGTTTCTTTTTGTTTTGACTGAAAAAAAAATTAGTCTCTTAATTTTGTAGACTCACATGGATGAGCTAGAAAAGATTTCAAGGAACCATGAAATCCAATTGTTGCAGCCGAAGAGAAAAATGACCAGCAATTCTTTTTCCAAGGAACCATGGCATGCAATGGTATCCCATCTTTCTTATAAAAAAAAATTAGTCTCTTAATTTTAGAAAGTGGGAGAAAATACAAAAACTTTTTTATAAATGTATAAATAGAGAACTTCACTTCACATTATGGCATCCTCTTCCTCCAGTTATTATTATAACTACTTTTTAAATACATTAATTATTCAATGCATCTGAAAAATGAAGTTTTGCTTATAATAGTGATCGAAGATAATACTATTTTAGAAAGTGAAAAATACAAAGAAGAGTAGTGAAAAACTTCAAAACATGATGGATCATTGAATGCTTGTAGACTTAAGTCATTGATGCAAAATCTTTTCATTCTCTTACTTGGAATTAGATGTATTTAGTTAGGAATCAGTTTGTAAATTCTTGGTCTGGAAGGTTAGATATAAGTTTTATTTCACTGTGTCGATATTTTTTTTTTTTTTTTTAGGTTTTAAATGAAGTGGTAATCCACTGAAATTAAACTCACACACAACTGTGAGGTCCCGAGTTCGAACTCGGGTCACGACGTCCGGCCTTGTAATTTCGGCATTTGTCAGTTGAGTTAGGACTTCTAAACTGTGTCGATGTTTCTATTAACATGCTTAATGCTTTTTCTACGTGCAATGTGAAATTGATCGTTTGGTTTAGAAAATGCTAGATATATACTACGGGCATGGAATGAGAGGATTTGTAGATGCTAGCACCTAATAAATCTCCTTACATTAATACACTCTCTCATAATATGCACTCAATACGGTTTTTTGTTTGGTTTATTTCCCAATCGCATGATATAGTCCATGACATTTGGACTAAGGAAATCCCAAATAGAGTATTGTACTATTTGTTTTGGTTGGTTGGGAGCTATAGTTCACCACTTCAAATTCAATTATCTACTTTAAAAACATAATTGCAGGATCTTGCAAATGCTCTACAAAAAAATGTATGGTTCTTATATATGTCACATGAATAATTTCCTTGTGTCATCCTGGTGCAAACATTTGAAAGTTGTGAAAGTACATACCTTATGTTAATATTTTTCCTTATAATTTCCTTGTGTCATCTTAAGTATCATGTAAACAATGACTGTGTACCCTATTTCGTTGCTTCAAAAATCAAATCACAACCTTAAGTAAACCCCTAAAGCTACTTCCTCCAATGGCTAAGGGAGTCAAGGCTCAAGTTGAAAGTAGAATACAAATTAAGGTATTGAATGAAATGAATTGAAGCTCCAAGAAGGAATGAGATTGGCAGGAACTCCACAAATTTAATCTCAAGTATCCATAGCAGTATAAAATATAAGCTTAATTACATAAGTGGTCCCTTAATTTATTTGTTATTTTCGATTTGATCCCTTAATTTTAAAATTTTCCCATTTGGTCCTTCAAGTATATTTCTGTTAGCCTTTTTAGTCCGAATTTGTTAACTTTAACCATAAATATATAAAGTGGATCAACATTGTACGTTGTCCATCGTACACCTTATTAAATTTTTTAATTTTAACTGTTTGATCATTTATTTTAAAAGGGAGCCGTTGGATAATGCAGGTTTATTATATCTTATTGTGCATCATAACATCTAATTTTTTCTTACATTTCTTCATCATCATCTTCTTCTTCTTCTTCCTTCACCACAATTTCATCACTACACCTTCAATTCTTTAAATCATCATCAGTGGTTTATCACCTGTGGTGGTGGATATGTACGGTTGCACAAGCCTCGTAGAGCTGTTGAGCCTTAAATCTCTCTGCGATGATGAGATGACTTCACCTCAATTTTTCCTGGATTTGATCTCATGGCGTAGATGAAAGATAAAAATGTTCATAAAAAATACAAACTCGAAGCAAATATTGTTACTATAAAGCTTAGAAGAAATGTTATGCGCGAGTTTAAGCTTTAGAAGAAGAATATTTAGTTTAAGCACTCTCAAACAGTATACAAAAACCATCTTGAATGCAACTTTCACAATCTAGAAAATTTGTATATAAAGGGATAGTTGATAGTCTAGTTATGCATCAATTATAATGTAGAAAACTCAACTATAATAAGAGGTCCAAACTAAAAGTACTATAAACCAAGACTTTATAATTAAATCATCCTCCAAAGAATTTATCATCAAATCAATCCCACAAAGATACGAAACAGTTACCAAATTTGTATTTTTGTGTCACCATTTTTCTTTAGAGAAAATGCGACAATGTTTTAAATAATTGAAGGATTGACTTAATGAGAAAAATATCTTTGCAAGACTGATATAGTAAGGATCAAACTAGCAGTTTACTCTGATACAAAGTCATATACTGCATAGACATAAAGCATTATAAAATCACCACACTCCCACATAAATCAGATACGAAGCAGGAGGAGTAGAAGTTACTGATGAGATAGAGAACCCTGGAGAAGTCCATCACGAATTTGGCTAGCTACATCACGAACAGCGCCAGGTCCATGTGGAATGAACACAGCAGAAGACTTGGAGGCAGCACCAATTTCTTTCATAGTGTCAAAGTATTGAGTGACAAGGACCATATCCATGACATCTTTTGCAGTCGTCCCTGGTACATTAACTGAAAATCCAATCACACTGTCTCTCAAACCATCCACAATGGCTTGACGCTGGCGAGCAATACCCAGCCCAGAGAGATATTTAGACTCAGCCTCCCCCTCGGCTCGCTTAATTTGCAAGATTTTCTCTGCCTCAGCCTTCTCATTCGCTGCCACCCTCAATCTTGCAGCTGATCACAAGACAGAAATAAGTATAAGAAAATATGGCAGTTCACGAACAAAGGGGATATTTGGCATATAGCACTCGGTAGAGAAACATGGTAAACTATCAATTAATCATTTGAGACAAAAGTTATACTTCATACAATATCTAGGTAATACATAGGTCACACAAGGTTAAGATGATATAATGTGATCCATATCATAGCATTACTGTCTATTGGACCCTAAAGAAGCAAAACAAACCAAAGGGAATGCCTAAATAATCCGTGCAATGAAAATAGATTTAGGATCAAATTCTTCATAATTAGAGCTTTTAGATTACAAGTAGCCTCAATAGTTTTCCATACATGTATGACGAACTATAAGGATCCGCGTTAGTCATATCATGCCATAAAGGAGAGAAAAAAAATTGAACATATAAGTTTAATTCATAGAATAACAATGTTGTGGTACCGTCTCATGGTCTTAAAAAAAGTACCTGCGTTGATTTCATTCATAGCCCGCTTCACATGCTCATCTGGCTCTATATCAGTAATCAGTGTTTGAACAATTTCATATCCATAAGCTGACATAGCCTGTTAAGATGATTCAAAATTAAATAAATCAACAGTTCACCTAATCAGTAAATACTATTTGTAACAAAAAAAACCTTCTCAAGTTCTTCTTCCACAGCTTTTGCGATTTCATTTTTCTGCTCAAAAGCATCATCCAAGTTGAGTTTTGGAACACTTGCCCTAATCACTGCAATGAGAATATAAAGTTTATCTTAGTAGATAATTTGCATATTTTCAAACCACTTATTGCATGTTTATGTACTGCTAAGCAGAGCTATCGTTTAAAGTTTATACCATCAAAAACATAAGCTTGAATTTGTTTCCTTGTGTTGCTAAGTTTGTAAAATGCATCATTTGCCTTGTTTGCCAAGGCACGGTATTGAATAGAAGCAACAACATTGACAAACACATTATCCTGCACCCAAATAAATATTAAAACCAGTCAGCATTAATTTAACTGAAAAAATATGAGAAAAATGTAGAGTGTCATGTTATGCATACATATGAAGTATTGAAAGTGGCCTGACACAATAGTGTAAGAGATAGCCATATTAAGCAAACATATAGGAATCAAAATAACATAGCACCAGGATGGCACTTAAAAATATATCCTAGCTAAAAAGAAAGTATTTATGTTATTGGTAAGCATGGAATGACTTGAAGATTTGGTTAAATTGAAATTTTAGACAGTAACAAACCAACCTTCGTCTTGGTCTCACATTTGATATCCAATTGTTGCAGCCGAAGAGAAAGATGACCAGCAATTCTTTTTCCAAGGAACCATGGCATGCAATGGCATCCCGGCTGAAGCACCTTTTCAAATTTTCCAAAACCTTCTTTCATAGCCACTTGAGATTGATCAACTTGGACGCAACACATAAGATTCCCCATTTTCTTTTCACTGCAATGCTTCAAAACATCATCAACACAGAATAAAAATTGCAAAGTATGAAGATGATAATTTTATCATGCAAAAAATTCAAATCATTTCATATAAACACTTGACAGCAGACTCCACACAATCCTAGTAATTCTTGGACACATTTCAATGGTAAAACAGTTGATCGTAACTATTATCAATATTCTTTACTGCAGAATTTGAAGTAATTAAAATAACTGCATATAGGGACAATGGTAAAGCAATTGAACTCTACAATAAAACATAAATAACATTTTATGTTACCAACAGACAACTGTAGTCTCATAATAATTATTATCACTGGGAAACAGCCATACTAGTAATCAATTGAAAAAAACACAAGGCCACAGTTGATAGAGCAAGAAAATAAATATGCAAATAAAATACTATCATAAAATTCACCCCATAAAAGATTACTGGAACTATCTAGAATCAAACATGGTTGGCTATGAAACCATTTACTAAAATGACATGATCTTTAACATATGGCATACCACCTAACCAGCAATACTAGGTGTTTGTTTGGAAAGTTTGCTAACTCTTAAATAACCGCGGATTTATGAAAACAAACCGATTATATGCGTGCATTTGATTTAGCTTTGAAAAAAATCTGAAGCTATTTATGTTTGTTTATTATCAAAAAATCTTCTTTTTTTTTGAATGATTTTTAACTAGTTGATGTATTACCTCCTTGTTTTTGAAAAAAAATAAATTAGAAAAAATCTGTCCTAATAGCTTTTCATTATAGAGTAAAAAATGATTTTTTAAAAATCCTAAACGAACACTTCAATAATGAAAAAAGTGATTTTTTTCTTAATAAAAAAATAGATCTGTTTTCTCAAAAAATCCTAAACAAAATCACCCATTTAGCCGTTATTTGTATAATACAAGAAAATAATCAGAATTGTCACATCAAATTAACTAAAAGATAGGATTTAAAAAGCAAAGCTGACTTGGAAGAGTTTTTCTTCCACAGTTAGCTTGACTCACAAGTTAAGTAGCTAAACAATCGTCAGAATAGAAAAAGACATTGTAATCTTGATATTAATCACCACTATTAATTATAAACCATATTTTAATTGTATATTTTATAGTGACAACTACAAGCAATACAGATATACAATTAATTTATCAGCAGAACAGTGAAAGATGGAATATATACAAAGTATAAGCACAAAAAAACAACAAAAAAAAACAAAAAGAATGAATGAAAACGCGTTGAGTTGAAATTGAAGAAGAGATGAAATATTTACCTGTTTGTTGGGTTTTGAAGAGTGAATCGTCGCTTTCAAAACAAAGAAAGAAGTGTGTTAGTATTTATATTCAGAGATTAGAAGCTCGTGGGGTCAACAAAAAGAGACTTCGGTGAATGCCGTTTTGCCAAAAAAGTATGGATTATATAGGATAAGACTGTGGATTACCCCCTCTAAATAAGGTGACAAAGATTATTGGATAAGACTAATTAATAACTTGCTTAACAAGGTATAAAAAATAAGGATACTCGTCTTTTGATTAATTGATTCAAGAGGAAAAAAAACGTTTGGGGCCTCATGAGCTTTTAAGTATACAAAAAGTTGGGCCTTTTCTATATTATTAGAGCCAAGGTTACTCAACAACACAC
>Ga0228711_1002848_pt1 | contig 26799 bp, 11 predicted proteins | sample MedpolnodulmetaG_2_FD_177996 | JGI IMG/M metagenome (GOLD analysis project Ga0228711, IMG submission 177996) | Root nodule microbial communities from Medicago polymorpha collected in Santa Monica, California, United States - brown nodules | ecosystem: Host-associated > Plants > Roots > Nodule... | reverse complement strand
GAGTCATCTAACCGAGTCATCCGAGTGGTTCCGGTTCAGTCATGCGGTTCGACCAATGACTCAGTGGTTCGACCATTGACCCAGTACCCCTGCCGAGTCGATGACCGAGCCGAGTTTTAAAACTATGCTCTGGGGTTTTCCCCTTCTTTCTATCTATATAGTTTGAAGGTGTCAAACATATACTAGAAATTAGAAACAAACATATATTTTTACGAAGGGAGAAACCAATATATATAGAAGACAGCTTTTGACTTGGTCAATTCCTATTCCCACAACAAGTTTTTCTGTCAAAAGAATTTCAAAAGTTGAAAACATCAAACTTAGCTAAATCATTCTTTTATTAGGTCATGCCCGAAAACATACTCTTTATTAATTAAAGGCATAATTTGTGTAAAAAAAAATTAATTAAAGGTATAATGATATAAAAGAATTAGATCATTGATCTATAATTCAGATAATTTTTTTATATATCCCATTTTTCCTATAACATTTTGTTCAAAAGTGTGTAATTTTTATATAATTTAAAATATATTATTTTACACGTCTTTAAGGTCTAATTCAATTGACAATGTCAATATTGTTAAGTTGAATATCTTCATTTGGGTTTGAACTTGGACATCTCGCATTTCTAAGTGTGTTTTACGTCGGATTTACCACTTTGTCTAACAAAAAAAAACAAAAAAAGCACAGCATCTGAATATTTTACAAAATCAATTTGAACTTTGAAATTGTTTTATTTTTTATTTTGGAAATGGTAAAAAAAAAATGGTTCAATAAGATATATACATCATACATAAGGTTGTGTCATTCCTCATGGATACTATATGTAGACAAAAAAATTAATACAAATTAGATGAGACAAGAGATCCTAAAATAATGTAACTTAATACTATTTAAAAGCAAAATTATGTAGCTGACAATATGAATAGAATTTATATCTACAGTGTTAAGAGTTACACTCTAAAACAGTACATGTTTGGCATAATTGGTTCTACAATTTGCATATGTTTAAGTACTTTTTTTTGGAAACGATTCCCTATAGTCACTCAATGTAGTTAGTGATCTAGGTCATTGATCAAAATCGAACGGTTGAAATTTTGAATTCTCAATTTGTCAAAGTCGTAATGTGAAAGTTTTGATCGTACAAAATTTCAGTCCAAAACTTTTACCATGATATACTTATATCCCCTACCTAGGAAAAATATTTGATATTGTAACTTCATTAACAGAAGGATCTTTGGAAGCTTTAGATGTTGATTGATCATCAGTTACTTGTCTTCCAACTGAAAATGCAGGATGTTTAGGATTGGAAAGTGCCATTGTGTCACTTGCTAGCATGACAACAACATTGCACATGGTTGGTCTATCCACTGCATCTTCTTGTACACATAACAACCCAATGTGTATGCATTTCATAACTTCATTGGCTATGTATGTATTTTTCAGTATTGGATCTAACAGTTCCAAACTTTTTCCTTCACACCAAAGATTCCAACTCTGCATGCATATAGAGAACAAAAATGATCATTTTTGGAAAGAAAAAAATATTAAATCAATTTTAAAGAAATCAATAATATAGTTAACACTATTAATTACTAACTTCTTTTACTGACCAATTAATTAGTAACTAAAATGAATGGAGAAAAACTCACATATATAAGAAGACTTTGACCATGTTCTTCGAGATAGAATCCACCATTCTTTTTTCCACATATTATTTCTAATAAAAGAACTCCATAGCTGAAAACATCTGATTTCCCTGAATATAACCCTTCCATCGCGTATTCTGGAGCCATGTAACCACTGCACAAAATCAAATCAACATAATACTAATTAGAATTAGAATGTAGATCAATTTCGCATATTAATTTTTGCAATTAATTACATCTTGAATTGAAAGAATTGACAAAAATAACACATACTATGTGCCCACAACTCTTCTTGTCTTTTCTTGACTTTGACCTTTTTCAAATGCCCTTGCCAATCCAAAATCAGATATTTTTGGATTCATCTCTTGATCTAAAAGAACATTACTTGCTTTTAGGTCTCTATGGATTACTCTAAGTCTAGAGTCTTCATGAAGATATAAGAGTCCTTTTGCAATTCCATTGATAATGTTCAGTCTTAACTTCCAATCTAGAAGTTTTCTTTTTTCATCATCTAACATTCAAGTTACAAAAAAAAAAGGTTATTTCACAACAAAAATTGGTGGAGCATAGAACAAGTAACAAAACTTGAGCAAGGAAGTTGTGTTATTGAGGAAAATATTTAGAGAGGAAATAATCACTCTCTTTCTTCTCCATTCATATTTCATAACTTTATTTGCAAGCAATCTCCTTCAATGTATCTTGCTTAATATAAATCAAAGGTGGTTTGATTACTCCAAATCCCTAACCCTAATTGCAACCCTAATACCTAAAATGACAAATTTATCCCTGAATATCAAGTCATTTTCCTCCAATTTGTTGCATTCTTGCATTAGTCTTGAACCACTAAAACTCTGGTCCACTCACACGTTTTTCATTGGTCTTGAGCAACTTAATGAATAAATGTATGCTATAATTAATGTATGTAGTTATTCAAAAACTCATTAAACAAGACTTAGGCCTAATTATCAACTACTTCATTAATTAGATCACTTCTATTCTCTTGCTATTTAAATGAACAAAGTTTGCAACAAGTTTTTTTTGATGGATGTGTTTTGATAGTAAGATAACAATCATTTTGTTTTCAAGCTTTCTAACATAAAGATCAAGATGTCGAGTTTAGAGAACTTTGTTATATTTGCAATGGATCGAGATTTTGTTGATGTGCTAATTTACTTGAAAGGTTTCTTGATTTTTTTTTTATGTATACTTAAACTAAAGCATCTTTTTTTATCCTACTGTTGTTATACACTTCTTTTTATCGAATCTATTTTGTACCATTCTCTACTTACATTGCTCATCTTATACTACCAGTTCATAATAATTCATGTTGGCTGAGGAAACATGTTTGACATTATTCAATTACAGTCGAATATTGTTCTAATTTTTCTGAATTATTCTTTAGAAACATTGGAATTTGGTGATACATTGCTCATCTTATACTACCAGTTCATAATAAATCTATCTATAGATTTAACATGCAAAATTATGCTTTATTACCTTTAGATTCATATGTCAATAACCAATTCATTATTGGTTGTACGAAAATATAATGATATTCATTTATAACAGACCCGTGCGATAGCACGGGGCAGAAGTCTAGTTAACAATTGAATAAACCGTCAATTTAGTCCTCAAATTATTACACCGTCTTCCATTTGGTCCATGAACTAATGTAAACCATCATTTTTCTCTTATTTTAAAGCAATTGTGGAACTAATTTGATAAATTAATAATAGTTTTGGGACTAATTATAATGTTTCTTTAGTATATAAAATAGAGAAGAGAATGATAGTTTAAAGACTAAATTAAGGGTTTGCATATTAACATTTCATCCAAAATGCAATATATTCTAGTAATAATATTTTGATGGATGTGAAAGAATATTTATGATTCATCTCTAGAAGCCATAAAAAAAACTTAGGGAGAGCTTTGTCACATCTAACGGTTTTACTTGACTCAAAAAATTAGTCTCTCCAATTCGTACATACTAGAAACTTTATCCTCATTGCTAATCTCTACAAACTTTATCAGTATATTGGAAAATGAAAAATATACTAAAATGGAAAATATAAGGAATTAAGTATACTAAAACATACCAAATAGATGAAAGTCAAGGCTAGAGTTTGGCATGTATTCATATACAAGCAACTTTTCATTATCCTCAATGCAACAACCCAATAGTCTCACAAGGTTCCTATGTTGCAATTTAGCTATAAAGATTACTTCATTTGTGAACTCCTCTAAACCTTGACCAGATGTTGTAGACAGCCTTTTGATTGCAACTTCTGTTCCATCTACTAAATTACCCTGAAATAAATGTTAAAAAGAAAGAAAATAACCAAAATAAAATATGGCAACTTTGATTAAGAAAAACTATACATGCTTGTTAATGAGTTAAATGATCATATTCAAACTTTGAAAAAGGATAAAATACTAATTATTAATACCAATTAAAATAGGGTTATGCTAGCAAGTGCCCTAACTGACACAGTTGACTCTGTCACACATATCAATGCATATTTTTTATCTTTAATTATCTATTATAAAAAATTATGAAGATTTAATATTTGGAGATATTCATCGAGACGAATCCAACAACGTCTTATTTGATATTATTTATCTTTGTATATTAGTCGAAAAACATGGTCAAAGTATGTAAGATCAATGGTGCACATTGTCAACTAGGTCATCTAATATAGGACGGAGGAAGAAAATTTTATGTAGAAAAATTTGCTTTTTGTAGATTCAAGATGTCGAATACACAATTTTTACGAAAAAAGTCTCAAGAGTACTTTTTAGCATTTCCCGGTAAAATACTCCTTCTGTCTCACAATATTAGTCGTTTAAGGTTTGTGCACGATTATTAAGGAAATGATTAATTGTGTTGATTTCAATGGTAAAATTAGTCGCATTTACTAAAACACCCTTATTAATTGTAGTTAGTGGAGTAGTTAAGTTGGATGAAATTCAATAAATAAGGTTATAATATTGGGAAAAAAATAATAAATGCTGCATTAATATTGTAAAGTGACAATTATTTTGAGAAAATGAAAAAATATTAAAGAGACAATAATTGTGAGACGGAGGAAGCATTAACATTTCTGTATTGAAAATAAGAAAACATACCTTGTAAACAGGACCAAAACCACCTGCTCCTAGTTTACATAATTCTGAAAAGTTATTAGTACTCTGTCGAATCCATATTAAAGGGATTATTGGGAGGTCAGCATTATATGAATCCTCTCCTTGAATATGGCCATGATGAGATATGGGAATCGTCTCTGATATTAAAAAACTTTTATTAATGTGAAATATATGAATACCGGACACAATATTGATACAAATAAGAAATTTACAAATTGTGTTACTTACCTTTATTTGAGTGATTCCGCCTCCATATGAAGAAGATACAACAACTTATGAGAGCAAGTACCACCACCAACACGATGACAATAGTGATGATCAAGGTCTTTGATTTACTTGAACCTCCTTCCTCGGCTGTAAGTGCAATAATAGCAAAAATGAACATGTCACATTTCTCACCAAATCTTTTTCATATATATACACACACACCCATAATGCTTCTTTATGATATGAATACTTTTTATTTTATTTTTATAAAAATATTTTTTTTGTATAATAATTAATTAATACATCATAAATGTTGGGTGATGACAATAAATCATATAGGGTTTTTAGCGTCATTTTAGAGAAAAACTAGCTAGTTTACATGTGTTTTATTGGAGTTTTGTGAAGAAATCGTTCAAAAATTCATGAGAGGACAAAAGAAAGGAAAAAGCATTGAAGCAATGGAAATTCATCCGAACCTGACAACTATGTAACCGTGTTGTGCTTTTTTTACAAGTTTATCACTGATGATACTTGGGGCATCGTCGTTACGAACGTTCTGGTGAAAAGAAATGGAGCAAGGAATGGAGAAACCAAGAAGTCAGCTACTGTCAATCTTGCATCACAGGCTACGTACCCCGCATCGTGAGACACAATTGAAAATCAATGTGATCGCTACTATCTATCTTGTATTATGGGCTACAAACCCGTATTGTGATAATAGAATGGCATGCCAAAAGAAAGCTCATTGCCTATCTCGCATCGCGAGATTTAGGCTCGCATCATGAACGAACTTACCCTAAAAAATAGGGAAACACTCGCCTGTAAATATCAGGCACCTAGGTCAATGGAAAAATACTTCTTGACGAGCAGACGAAGGTAGAAACACAATTTTGGAAGGATTGGAGCGACCGGAGCCATTCGGAAGTGAAGAAATCATCAATTGATGATCCTTTTCTTATGTTTTCTTATTCATATCTATTTATATATGTTAAGAAACTAAAGTAGCTAATATCCTCTAGCTTAGGTCATGAAAGAGGAACTTCCTTGTAACTGTTTGATTATGTAACTTTAAATTATTCTATGATTATTTTGCCGATTACTTTGCTATTATATTCGGTTAATATTGTTTTTAATATCTTTCATGCGTCTTGAGATGTCCATAAATTGATCAAGTCACAATGAGTACTAACCCAACATTGTTGGCTGGACTTATTTTAATCATTCTACTATTGATTAGATTTAGACATAAACTAATGATAAATGTTACTTACTTTGGTGTTCTTAAACCTTTGAGGGTTATGGACTTCACCGAGACATCAGGAGACAATAACAGTTGAAGATATTTAGTGACCAAGATATTGGCCTAGCTATTTTGTTCAAATGTATTAAAATAAAGTAACCGATAACATTGTATTCATAATTTGTAGTTACATAAGCAATTCAAGGACGGAATCTGACATGACCTTCTCTCTCTCTCTATATATATCTCTATCTCTCTCTCTCTCCCCCCTCTCTCTCTCTCTCAAGAAAATTAAACCAATCAAATTGTCAAGTGCAAACCCCCATTTTATTACAAATACCATAATCATAAGCGCAATAGTCGTGTGGAAATCAGGCAATCCTTGTGAAGACGGATCTTTTATAAATCTTACTACTTGTCGACACACAATTACATTTGCTAGTAATTTGTATCATTAGGTCGACCCAGGTAAACCCACATCTATCACAAGACTGCCTTGGGCATTTATGGATTGCTCAATAGGCCCCTACAAAATGCTAAACCGATTGGGTCACAAGTTTTGATTAATTTTATTTGTGTGTAAACCCCAATCAGATCTTAACTCCCTGACCGAGTTCTTTTAATTCAATTTGATAAAATCTATGGTTTGATCTAGGTTGGCCAAAATCATTTTTAAAAGTATTGTATCTGTTTATTACAACTTAAAAATAAAATAAAAAATTAAAAGATAACTTCAAATGAGAAGTTGTGATGAGTAGCTTCTCAAAAAATATATATTTTCTTATATCAAATAGAAAATAAGATAGAGATATTTCTGTATAAAAAAACATTTTTAAAAAAGAAAATTGACATTCTAATATATTCATTGTGTTTTGTTATTTTAGTGCGTAATTTTGTAATAAAAATTGATTTTTATATAGTTGTAACTTTTAAAAAGAAAAATTAATTTTTATTTTAGTAAACAAACAGAAAATAGTTTCTGTTTTTTATAAAAAAGATATTAAAAAATAATCTCTAAATTATTGAATATCAAAATTATTTAATTTTCAATATGTAACAAATGAGCTTTTAATATAGCACTATTTTGTCAAAGAAAAATCGTAGTGCACTATTTTTTACTCTCATTTTTTTTAGATAACCAATCAAAAGCTATCATATAGACTATTTTTTCTGTTTTGAGCAACACAAAATCTATAGAATACAACCATCGTTATTTTGAAAAGTCAAGCACATATAGACAACCTAAAGTTTCATGACCAAAAAATAAAAAAGACAACCAAAAGTTATTAAACCTTTGATTTGACCCATTGACAATGATTAAGAAGAAAATAGGAATGATAATTTATATTTATAATAAGTTATTAAACTTAATATTGACTTTGTCAAAAAAAATTAATATTTGACAGACAGGAACGTTAACTATTCTATTAGCAAAAACTTCGTTGATTAGTATTTACTTGTCGCTGGAGTCAAAAGCTTATACAAATATTTTCTTTTGTTTTGAAGAAAATTAAACATTTTTCTTTTCTTTATTACCTTTAAAAGTCATTATATGTTTGAGTTTATGGTTTAGAAAGTGATAGGTTAACCATTTCGAACATTATTTTTTTCAAGCATGTACGAATATTTAACTTTGAAAAGAGTAAGATAATTTTTTATAATCACTACGTTAAGAAGGATTAATGCATCCGTCTTTTAGCTTTTTTATTGCGTTTAATTGAATTTTTATCTTATTGTGTTTGGTTATCATTGTTTAGAATATACCGCAATTAAATTGTTCATAACGTAATAAAATTTAACTAATTTCTTTAATTAATTACACATTTAAATGAAGGGTACAATTGAAAGATAAAATAATCAATCTAAAATAATATAATCATTTTATATATAGATATAGACGATTAACCTAATTTATTATCTTTAGTGCAGTGTTTTGTCTCAATCAAGTTTTTTTATCCACAATATTCGAATTCAGATTTTAATTAAAAAAATTAAGTTCAGTTCCATTCATAACAACGTAAGTATAAAAAAATTCTTCTATAAATAAACTATTCGTGAAGAAAAACATAAGCACTTTTTCAAAAAGTAAAAAAGTATATTTCATCCATGATAACTCCACAATGTTAGTGTACTTGTAAAAAGCACGATAAGAGATATTAGGGTTAAGTATCGTATTCTAGGGTTTAGACTGATTATTGATTGTCCCAAGGCAGTTTGTTGTTAGTCATCTCCCGTCGAAAGAATTGACGTCAATTGATTTGGTCCCGCCGACCGCCGGTTTTTAGATCGTCGGGAGGTTTCATAGGTTTATGAGTGTGGTCTAGGTTAGTTTTACCGTTTCCCACAGACGGCGCCAACTGTACTTGCAAAAAGCACAATAAGGGATACTGGGGTTAAGTATCGTATTCTAGGGTTTAGACTGATTATTGGATGTCTTGAGAGTGTTCTCAAGGGTGGTATTTATAGCCTCCTTGTGGCGTGGCTTCAACCCAAAGAAAGCTAGGATTTTGGTCTTTTAGGCGGTTTCTAGATGTTTCTAGAAGTTAAGAAAGGCGGCGCCCTAGGAAGGGCGCGCCTGGGCCTCAGAAGCCCTTCTGAAGGGTGTCTGAGCCTTTCTAGAGGGCTTTAAACCTTTAAAGAGGGCTTTTAAGCCTTTAGGAATATTATGGCAGTTCAAGTAGATATCGATTTCAGTCTCCCCTCAAAAGATTTTAGTCTAGATTATAAAACTAGAGTATTTTAAATGATGTTTTAATATCTTCATAATTGAAAGAAGGAAGAAACAATAGAAACAAACTTGTAACAAGAATAAAAAAGTGAATCATAAATTATCTTCCAAACAAACCTGGATTTGGGAAAGGAGCAGAAGTTGCCGAAGTAAGTTGATAAAACATAAAATCATCATACTTCATCAAACAACTTGGAGCAAGAACTTGCCAACCAATCTTTGTCCCACAGCATTTAGGAACTTTGTCTAGCATAGCCTCCAAACATTGATTACATTGTTTTTCATTAAGGTCCCTACTACACTGCACCAATCCGTATCTTTTTTCATTACTCAAATTGAACCCTCCCATTGCATACAACTTATTGGTCTCTAGAGTAGCTTCACTTATTAAACTTTGCATATTATCCTCAGCTTTATCAAGTTCTTGTGGGTTAGTGATGTTTTTTGACCCTGGCCTTTGCCATGATGGACTTGTTGTGAGGTTTCCAAAAAAATTATGGTTGGAATACCTACTCAAAGACATATTTAGAAATCTTAAGTTATACTCCCTCCGTCCCATATTAGATGACTATTTGACAATATGCACTATTGACCTGATATATTTTGACCATATTTTTCTACTAATATACAAAGATGAATAATACTATATAAAATATTGTTGGATTCGTTTCAATGAGTACCTGAAAATGCAAAAGTTGTACCATATAACAGCTGAAGCTCTATTAGGACAGCGTTGAAGAACATCTGAAGCAGCAGTAGAGACACAAAATTGACAAAATGATCCAGTGACATCACCTCTACAATCATAGAGACCATAGACAGCATCAACTGTGTTCTCTCCTATACTTGTGTGATTATATCCTTTACTTACAATAGCATCAGATGAAAGAAGTGAGAGGACTTTATTAAGGTTAGATTTGTATGTAGCTGTAAGAGATTGTTCGGTTGAGGTGTGACAATCATCACCTACATAATTTGGTGATTGTGCAATTGATTTTGTGAAAAGGGTGATGATGCTAATAAATCTAATAATGGAAATGAGTATGAGTTTTTTTGCCATTTTTATTTTGTGATGAAATGATTGTCATGGCAATATGTTCTAGCTAGTTGAAGTTTATATTCAAGAATTGAGGTTAATCATTGAGGTGCCATTTAAAAATGACTTGGTACCGGAGGTTTCTACCTCTTAGTGTATCCCTCCGCAATCTATTAATAATATATAAAAATTGAAGTTCAGTAAAATTTCATAATCGTATTTTTTAAAATTCATGATTTCTGTAATTTTATAATCATCGAGCAAACATTGAATGATGTTTTGTATATAAAATAAAAATTTATTTAATAGAAACACTACATTGATGTTTATATATTAAAAATAATTACGGGTTTTCAATATTTTATTATATCGACTTTTTTATGTGTATATAAAATTTGTTTATGCAGATATCAACATTTAAAATCTGCAATGAAAACAGTGCAAACAATGAACAATGTTTTGGATATAAAATAAAAATTTAATTAATAGAAACATTGCATTAATGTTTATATTTTGAAAATAGGCTTTGCACAAGGAACTTGAAGAGTCGGTACCCAAGATTGTATAGTATCAAAAATTTATTGTCAATGTTTCTATAGTGAGAGAAACTCCAATTTCTCTCTAACTTCTCTTTTATTCATCGAGGAGGGGGTAGTTCTAGGTCATTTTTTGACATAGAATCACCCCCTCTATGTCTTTTTTTCCATTTCTTTCGATCTAAATAAGTGATTTCCACGTATATCAAGTTTTTTCTTTTGTGTTTTTTATGATTTCATCGTCTGAGTGCGGCGTTGTGTTGTTCGTCGTCTTGAGCGGCGTTGTTTGATTTTGCGTCTTGTTGTGGTGTTAGATTAGTTCATATTGAAAGATCAACCCAGCCAATCTTAGATTCAATTAATGATTTGGACGTCAACGTTGCAGATTCGAAAGTACGGGTATTCTGGTGATTTAGATTTCATCGTATTATTTGTAGACATTTTGCCGTTGTATACTATTAACTTAGATTATGTGAGTTTGTTCGCAGATTCACCTTTACATCTTTAGCGATGATAATCATGTTATTGTATCTAATGTATTCTATTAATTTTAATGAATGAATATCGTTTTGTTTTTGTCAACAAAAAAAAAGATTGTATAATATTTGTCCAAGTATTTTAATAATGAGCTATGCTAACAAGTGCGCAATTGTTAAGAAGACAAAAGTAGAAATAATTAATGTGTTTAATGAAGTAAAAGTCCATTTTTAAAATTTCAATCTAATAAATTTACAAGATAAAGTTTTTTCATTAGATTTCTAGTCTTTTCCTTTGATTATATATTTATGGCTACCCATAATGAACCAATAATTTCCTAGATCTATATTTTATACGCAACCATTTATTGACATGTGTACGGAAGTCAATGTCTATTAATTACGCTAAGTGAAGAATGCAACATCTTGGTACAAAAATTAAATTAAATAATTGAAGAGGGTGGCCAATGATATAAGTGATTTGTTTTATTAAAAAAGAATTGATTGGTTGAATATTTTTATTTTTTAAGAAACTTCATTGTAGGTTAGAATAAATACTATTTTAAGGAAATATGTTTATGGTGGAACACCCCAATTTTCATATTAGACTATTTATATTATTATTAGATAATATTATTATTATTATTATTATTATTATTATTATTATTATTTTCCGTTGAATTGTGCAATCATCACCTACATAATTTGGTGATTGTGCAATTGATTTTGTGAAAAGGGTGATGATGCTAATAAATCTAATGATGGAAATGAGTATGAGTTTTTTTGTGATGAAATTAATTTCATAGCAATATGTTCTAGCTAGTTGAAATTCATATTCAAGGATGAGGTTATCTATTGATATGTGTACTAAAATCGATGTGTATTAATTATGCTAAGTGAAGAAATCAGAGCCGGCTCAAGGGGCTGCGACTAAAGTAAGGGTTTTAGGCTCTCAAATTTTGTAGGCTTCATATTAGGTCTCTAAATCTTTTTCGTTTTAAATATATTTTTGTAAGTCAAAAATTTTAAACATTTTTGTGCCTAGCTTAGCTGATACTCTGGTAGTTAAATGAAGAGTTGTAAACTTGTAGTTTATGTAGCAAATTTGATTACAAATGTAGCTATTATTATATTACTTTTTTAGAAGAAGAAAAAAATGTAGCTATATTATATTAGTCATATGGTATCTTAAATTCTTTTTTTGTTCAGATTTCTATTAATATGATGTTAGTTGTTGGAAATATATTAAAATAGGTTGTGTGCAAAAAAAATATGCAAAAGTAAATATTTGTGTTAGAATTCAAGATTAATTTGTTGTTTCAAGGTTTAATAATTGATAAATAATGTCTATATTAAATATTATTCTCAACATATATTATTAATGAGAAACTAAAATTTTGTTTAGAAAAATTCTTACACTAATGAGATTGAGTCTAACGGAAGGAGTTAGACTCACGATCTAACGAACGAATCAATGTTGTGACCATGAGAGATACGCATATTTAATGTTTGACATGTCTCAAATAAGATTACATATTTAGTGTTCTTAATTTATATGTTTCTCTGTCAACGCACTAAAAAAGTCTCAATTTAAATATTGCTTTAGACCTACAAACGCATTGGGCCAGCTCTGCGAGAAACCAACATCTTGGTATCAAAATTAAATTAAATATTTGAAGAGGGTGGCCAATGGTGTGACTACTCTTGTTTCTTTAAAATACACATGTACTCCTCCGTTCCAAATTATAAGTAAAAAAGACAAACTTTCGTCATACTTAATTATGTTATTTCAAAAAATCATATATTTTTAAAGTAAAATTAAATGTAAATTGCATGTAATTTGTTTTCTCTCTCATTTTCTCCATAACAAATAACCAATGAAAATTGTTTTTACATATATATATTAAAATGGTTTGTTTTATTAAAACAAAAATTTGAACGGCTGAATATTTTTTTAATATTTTTATTTCTCTAGAAACTTCATCGTAGGTTAGAATAAAAGGGAAATGTTAACTAGTGCTCCTGGAACACTAATTAAAGACTTTAAATAGTAATTTTTTATAAAACTTTGTGTAATCAGTGTATTGGAAATTGAAAACTTTTAAATTTTGAAAGAATAATTACTTTATTTAGTATGCTTAAAGAGTGTCCCATAGACACTCGTTAACAAGACCTTTAATATTATCATTGATAAAAAAAAAATGGCATAATCACATTTGACTCCATTTTAGTTTGCACGTATATCACATTAATTCATATCAAAATATTGTATAGAGGCAGGATGAAGTGTGACTTGGTTAAATGAATTCATCTAGACGGAATTTGTCTGTAATATGGTACGGATTTAAGCTTCACTATCACATTTGTGTCTTAATCACAATAATTCTTAAACATAATAAAGAAAATTGTATACAAATTGTCCGTCAATATTGAAAAATTGGTCTAGTTGCTGATTTGTTTGCTAATGTGTATTGAGAAAGTTCTACTTGTTGATATTGACACATTTGTAAACATATTGTATGAATGTTAATTTAGCACAGACACGACATTTACTTTTGTGGTGTAGAAGAAAGCAAAGTCAGACAACCCCTCACTCAAGTCCTTTTTTTTTCTATTCAAAAAGGAGGTGAGCAAAGCACCAGGCCACCAAAATATATATAAGATAAGAAAAAAGTATATAAAAAAGGAGGGGACCAAACCAAAACCTCCATATTAATTAACAAATCTAAAATTAGGCATGTATAATGGGCCTCTAATACAATTAGGAAGATCAAGCTAAACTTTCAAAGAATTGGAAGATAAACCTATATTAGCAAGAATGTCTGCACATTCATTGCCCTCCTAAAAACATGAGAGACTATAAAATTCATAAAGCTAGTTATAAGAGTTTCATAGAATGAGGAGGTGAGCAAGAATGTCTGCACATTCATTTTTCAGATATGCTATGAGTGGGAAGGATAACTTGTGTTGCAAGGTTCCTCAGATTAGGATAATCATGATTCAGCGAAACCAACTCCAGAAGCAAACTTAAATAGCTTCAATAAAACAACTAAGTTGTACTAGAAACATTGTCGGAGAACTGCACTTGAAAAACATCCCATCAACAACAATTTCAAGTTTACGTCATTAGAATTTCAATTCCTAAATCTTCTCAAAAGCCTTCTCATTCTCAACAACATGTCTCCACCCAACAAGATCGATCAACTACAAAATCCAAGCAATAATGAAAAGCAACAAGGATATAAACTCGAACAAACCAAACTTTCAAACTCTGGGCCAACCAATAACAAATAAGAGATAACAAATGCTTTAAACCATAGGAAGGAACACCATCAAGTGTAGGAGACTTCCAATATGCTAATGGAAAGCAAACACATTCTCAACTTTTAGGAATTTAACAACGGAATAGTGGTGAGGTAATTCAACAAGGATGTACAAACCAAGCTCTGGATATCATGTTTACAATAAAGATTACGAAATAGGTGAAGGATAAAGAGGCTAGGGTTTCAATATATTGTACATAATATACCTTGATGAAACAGTTACAAAGAGAATGTATATATAGTAAAACCTATAATGACCAACATATAAATATAAAAGGCTCAACAGTATAAGCTCAATAGGCTATTATCTAATAATCTCGATCATTGATAAAAATCAAACGGTTGAGATTCATGGACGTCGTTTTATAAATTGTCCTATGTCTATACAACGACTTAAATGAACCGACTGAAGTGACTTTAGGAAATTTCAATGTAGGAAATTTGAGTCCAAATTATTTACCATGTTATACCCACTATCTAGGTAAAATATTTGTTACTGTTACTTCATTGACAGAAGGATCATTGGAAGCTTTAGATGTTGATTGATCATCAGTTACTTTTCTTCCAACTGAAAATGCAGGATGATTAGGATTCGGAAGTGTCATTGTGTCACTTGCTAGCATGACAACAACATTGGACATGGTTGGTCTATCCACTGCATCTTCTTGTACACATAACAATCCAATGTGTATGCATTTCATTACTTCATTGCTTATGTATGTATTTTTCAGTATTGGATCTAACAGTTCCATACTTTTTCCTTCACACCAAAGATTCCAACTCTGCATGCATATAGAGAATAAAAATGATCATTTTTTAAAATAAAAAAATTAAAATCAATTTTAAAGAAATCAATAATATAGTTAACACTATTAATTACTAACTTCTTTTACTGACCAATTAATTAGTAACTAAAATGAAAGAAGAAAAACTCACATATATAAGAAGACTTTGACCATGTTCTTCGAGATAGAATCCACCATTCTTTTTTCCACATATTATTTCTAATAAAAGAACTCCATAACTGAAAACATCTGATTTCCCTGAATATAACCCTTCCATAGCGTATTCTGGAGCCATGTAACCACTGCACAAAATCAAATCAGCATAATACTAATTAGAATGTAGATCAATTTAGCATATTAATTTTTTCAATTAATTACATCTTGAATTGAAAGAATTGACAAAATAACACATACTATGTGCCCACAACTCTTCTTGTGTTTTCTTGACTTTGACCTTTTTCAAATGCCCTTGCCAATCCAAAATCAGATATTTTTGGATTCATCTCTTGATCTAAAAGAACATTACTTGCTTTTAGGTCTCTGTGGATTACTCTTAGTCTAGAGTCTTCATGAAGATACAAGAGTCCTTTTGCAATTCCATTGATAATGTTCAGTCTTAACTTCCAATCTAGAAGTTTTCTTTTTTCTTCATCTAACATTCAAGTTACAAAGAAAAGGTTATTTCGCACAAAAAAAGGGTGGAGCATAGAACAAGTAACAAAACTTGAGCAAGGAAGTTGTGTTATTGAGGAAAATATTTGTAGAGGAAATAATTACTCTCTTTCTTCTCAATTCATATTTCATAACTTTATTTGCAAGCAATCTCCTTCAATGTATTAACAATTGAATAAACCGTTAATTTAGTCCACATATTATATTACACTGTCTTCCTTTGGTCCATGAACTATAGAAATCTATTAAGTACTTCCTAAACTATTTTTAATTCATCAAGTTAGTTTGTAAACCATCATTTTTCTCTTATTTTAAGGCAATTGTGGAACTAATTTGATAAATTAATAATAGTTTACGGACTAATTATTATATTTCTATAGTATAGAAAATAGAGAAGAGAATGATAGTTTAATTTAAAGACTAAATTAAAGGTTTGCATATTAACATTTCATCCAAAATGCAATTTATACTAGTAATAATATTTTGATGGATGTGAAAGAATATATATGATTCATATAATCATATGTAGAAGCCATAAAAAGAACTTAGGGAGAGCTTTGTCACATCTAACGGTTTTACTTGACTCAAGAAATTAGTCTCTGCACAAAAATATCTAATTCACACACACAAAAATTACTTCTAGAAAGGAATTAAGTATATTAAAACATACCAAATAGATGAAAGTTAAGGCTAGAGTTTGGCATGTATTCATAAACAAGCAACTTTTCATTATCCTCAATGCAACAACCCAAAAGTCTCACAAGATTTCTATGTTGCAATTTAGCTATAAAGATCACTTCATTTGTGAACTCCTCTAAACCTTGACCAGATGTTATAGACAGCCTTTTGATTGCAACTTCTGTTCCATCTACTAAATTACCCTGAAATAAATGTTGAAAAGAAATTAAAAAAAAATCAAAATAAAATATGGCAACTTTGATTAAGCAAAACTATACATGCTTGTGAATGAGTTAAATGATCATATTCACACTTTGATAAAGAATAAAATACTAATTATTAACCAGTGCCCCAAAAGCACCGATTAACATGACCCTTTTAGTAATAATTTTCTTTTTTGGTACGCTTAACCAGTTCCTCAAGAACACCGGTTAGCATGACTCTTAAATATTAACATTAATTTCTGAATTCAAAATAAGAAAACATACCTTGTAAACAGGACCAAAACCACCTGCTCCTAGTTTACATAATTCTGAAAAGTTATTAGTGCTTTGTCGAATCCAAATTAAAGGGATTATTGGTAGGTCGGCATTATATGAATCCTCTCCTTGAGTATGGCCATGCTGAGATATAGGAATTGTCTTTGATGCTAGTCCATCTATATTAAAAAACTTTTATTAGTTTGAATTTTTTCTTATTAATATTTTTATTAGTTTGAATTTTTACTTATTAACATATGTGAAATACATAAATACCAGACACACGACATTGATACAAATACATTTTTCTAGAGGATCGATACAGATACATAGACACCGCTAATGTAACAAATATAAAATACCACGACACATGTATTTTTCCTTATGATCTAAGACAAGCATTGTTTCTAATAGATCTAAGATTTATATATTTATAACCAAATAAAGAAAACTTGTTAAGTATTACATTTTTCTTATGATCATAAATGAGTTTACAGAATTTTTAATGATAAGTACTTTACAAATTGTGTTACTTACCTTTATTTGAGCGATTCCGCCTCCATATGAAGAAGATACAACAACTTATGAGTACCACCACCAACACAATGACAATAGTGATGATCAAGGTCTTTGATTTACTTGAACCTCCTTCCTCGGCTGTACGTAAGTGCAACAATAGCAAAGATGAACATGTCACATTTCTCCAAATCTCTTTTCATATACATACCCATAAAGCTTCTTTATGATATGAATACTTTTTATTTTATTTTTATAAAAATATTTTTTTTGTATAATAATTAATTAATACATCATAAATGTTGGATGATGACAACGAATGATATAGGGTTTTTAGTCCACTTTTAGAGTCATTTTAGAGACAAAGTAGTTAGTTTACATGTGTTTTAGTCGCGTTTTGTAAAGAAATCATTCAAAATGTCATGAGATGACAAAAGAAGGAAAAAAAAGCCTTAAAGCTATGGATACTCATACGAATTAGACAGCTCTGTAATTGTGTTGTGCTTTTCTTACAAGTTTATCACTGGTGATACTTGGGGCATAGTCGTTACGGACATTCTTGTGAGAAGAAATGAAGCAAGAAATGAAGAAACCAAGGAGTCAGCTACTGTTAATCTTGCATCGCAGGCTACGTACCCTGAATCGCGAGACACGATTGGAAATCAATGTGATCGCTACTATCTATCTCGTATTGTGGGCTACAAACCCGCATCGTGAGAATAGAATGGCATGCCAAAAGAAAGCTCACTACCTATCTCGCGTCGCTAGATTTAGGCTCGCATCGTGAATCAACTTACCCTAAAAAATAGGGAAACACTCGCTTATAAATATCAGGCACCTAGGTCAATGGAAAAATACTTTTTAACGAGTAGATGAAGATAGAAACACGATTTTGGAAGGATTATAGCAACTGAAGCCATTCGGAAGTGAATAAATCATCAATTGATGATCCTTTTCTCATATTTTCTTATTCATATTTATTTATATATGTTAAGAAACTATAAGTAGCTAATATTCTCTAGGTTAGGTCATGAAAAAGGAACTTCCTTGTAACTATTTGATTATGTAACTTTAAATTATTCAGTTGATTACTTTGCCATTATATTCAGTTAATATTGTTTTTAATGTCTTTCATGCGTCTTCAGATGTCCATAAATTGATCTAAGTCACGATGAGTACTAACCCTAACTTTGTTGGCTGGACTTATTTTAATCATTCTACTATTGATTAGATTTAGACATAGATTAATCATAAAGGTTACTTACTTTGGTGTTCTTAAACCTTCGAGGGTTATAGACTTCACCGAGACATCAGGGGACAATAAGAGTTGAAGAGATTTAGTGACCAAGACATTGGCCTAGCTATTTTGTCCAAATGTATTAAAATAACGTAACCAATAACATTGTATTCATAATTTGTAGTTACACAAGCAATTCAAGGAAGGAATCTGACATGACCTTCTCTCCCTCTCCCTCCCTCTCTCTCTCTCTCTCTCTAGAAAATTAAACCGATCAAATTGTCAAGTGAAAACCCCCATTTTATTACAAATACCCTAATCATAAGCGCAAAGTCGAGTGGAAATTAGACAATCCTTGTGAAGACAAATCTTTTATAAATCTTACTACTTGTCGACACACGAGTACATTTGCTAGTAATTTGTATCATTGGGTCAACTCAGATAAACCCACATCTGTCACAAGATTGCCTTGGGCATTTATGGATTGCTCAATAGGCCCCTCAAAAATGCTAAACCGATTGGATCATAAGTCTTGATTAATTTTATTTTTGTGTGTAAACCCTAATCAGATCGTAACTCCTTAACTGAGCTCTTTTAACTCAATTTGATAAAATATATGGTCTGGTCTAGGTTGGCCAAATGTGGTTTGAAAAGTCTATTTAAGTATGTTTTATCACTGAGCTTTGGAGCCCGTTTGTGATAGTTTTTTAAACAGAAAAGAAATCATTTTTAAAAGTATTGTATCTGTTTGTTACAACTTAAAAGTAAAATAAAAAATCAAAAGATAACTTCAAATGAGAAGTTGTTATTAGTAGCTTCTCAAAAAATATATTTTTTTCTTATATCTGATAGAAAATACGATAGAGATATTTTTGAATAAAAAACATCTTTAAAAAAGAAAATTGTCATTCTAATATATTCATTGTGTTTTGTTATTTTAGGGTCATTCATGGTAATTTTGTACTAAAAATTGATTTTTATATAGTTGTAACTTTTAAAAAGAAAAATTAATTTTTATTTTAGTAAACAAACAGAACATAGTTTGTGTTTTTTATAAAAATTTTAAAATAATAATCTCTAAGTTATTGAATATCAAAATTATTTAAGTTTTTTTATTGAATATCAAAATAATCTCGAAGTGTATTTTTGCACATTTTCTTCCTATTATACCCTCATTTTAATCCACCAATAAATTTCTATTTTTTTGCACACACTTTATCTTTCCAATAAATTTAATATGTTATCTTTCTCTCGTAACAAACAATTGTCAATTATTATCTTTTTCTCCAACAAATTCCTATTTTTTTACACACTCTCTCGTAACATCTTTTTAATTATTTTAAGTCAATATAAAAATTATATTAATGAAACTTCTAGCTTCTTCTTCATTTTCATTTTGTTCTTGTTCTTGTATCTTGTCAAATGAGTCTTCAACTATTGCTCTCTCTTCACCTCTTATCAGCAATTCTAACGAGTCTTCCACTTTTCCTTTCGTTTGAACATTCATGGAGTCTTTTATTTTTTTTCTCTATAATTTGTTCCTTTACTTTGCACTTGAGATTTTTAACAATTGTTACTCATCTTTATTTATAGAATTTTAACTCTTCTTGGAACCATTGTTTCTAACAAAATTTTGTTTAAATTTGAAGACAACAAGAAACTAACTTTGTTTAAGAAAAAAAATTGTTCCAAATAGATAGCATTAATTAGTTTTATTGAAAAAGATAAAAATAATTGACAAAGGGTATGATTGACAAACCGTACCCTTAAAATACCAAAAAGACAGTTAAATAAGAACGAAAAATTCACCATAAAAAGACATATAAAAATGAACGGAGGGAGTACTCCCTATTTTCTTTAGATAACCTATCAAAAGCTATCCTATAGACTATTTTTTCTGTTTTGAGCAACACAAAATCTATAGAAAACAACCATCGTTATTTTGAAAAGTCAAGCACATATAGACAACCTAAAGTTTCATCAACCAAAAAAAAAAGACAACCTAAAGTTTCACACTGAATAATCTCACCAAACCTTTGATTTGACCCATTGACAATGATTTAGAAGAAAATAGGAATGATAATTTATATTTATAATAAATATTGACAGGAACATTAACTATTATACTGGCTAAAACTTTGTTGATTAGTATTTACTTGTCCCTGGAGTCAAAAGCTTATACAAATAATTTCTTTTGTTTTGAAGGAAATTAAACATTTTTTTTTCTTTATTACCTTTTAAAAGTCATTATATGTTGAGTTTAGGTTTAGATAGTGATAGGCTAACCATTTCGAATATTATTTTTTCAAGCATGTGCAAATATTTAATTTTGAAAAGAGTAAGATAATTTTTTATAATCACTACGTTAAGAAGCATTTATGTATCCGTCTTTCAGCTTTTTTATTGCGTTTAATTGAATTTTTATCTTATTGTGTTTGGTTATCATTGTTTAGAATATACCACAATTAAATTGTTTATAACGTAATAAGATTTAGCTAATTTCTTTAATTAATTAAATGAAGAGTACGATTGAAAGATACAAAAAATCAATCTAAAATAATATATAATCTTTATATATATATAGATATAGAGATTATTGTTGTGAAATATCTTTGATGGTAGATGAATAATCTAATCTATCATCTTTAGTATACTGTTTTGTCTCAATCAAGTTTTTTTATCCACAACACTCGAATTCAAATTTTAATTAAAAAAATTAAGTTCAGCTCCATTCAGAACAACGGAGTATAAAGAAATTCTTTTATAAATAAACTATTCGTAAAGAAAAACATACGCACTTTTTTAGAAAGTAAAAAAATATATTTCATCATTGATAACTACACGATGCTAGTCAGTATGGATTTAAGTCTCCCCTCAAAAGATTTTAGTCTAGATTATAAAACTAGAGTATTTAAATGATGTTTGATTATCATCATAATTGAAAGAAGGAAGAAACAAACTTGTAACAAGAATAAAAAAAGTGAATCATAAATTATCTACCATACATACCTGGATTTGGCAAAGGAGCAGAAGTTGCAGAAGTAAGTTGGTAGAACATAAAATCATCATATTTCATCAAACAACTTGGAGCATGAACCTGCCAGCCGATCTTTGTCCCACAGCATTTAGGAACTTTGTCTAACATTGCCTCCAAACATTGATTACATTGTTTGTCATTAAGGTCCCTATTACACTGCACCAATCCATATCTTTTTTCATTACTCAAATTGAACTCCCCCATTGCATACAACTTACTGGTCTCCAAAGTAGCTTCACTTATTAAACTTTGCATATTATCCTCAGCTTTATCAAGTTCTTGTGGATTAGTGATGTTTTTTGACCCCGGCGTTTCCCATGATGGACTTGTTGTGAGGTTTCCAAAAAAATTATGGTTGGAATACCTACTCAAAGACATATTTAGAAATCTTAAGTTACACTCCCTCCGTCCCATATTAGATGACTATTTGACAATATGCACTATTGACCTGACATACTTTGACCATATTTTTCTGTTAATATAGAAAGATAAATTATATCATATAAGATGTTAGATGTTGTTGGATTCGTTACGATCAGTACCTGAAAATGCAAAAGTTGTACCATATAACAGCTGAAGCTCTATTAGGACAGCGTTGAAGAACATCTGAAGCAGCAGTAGAGACACAAAATTGACAAAATGATGAAGTGACATCACCTCTACAATCATAGAGACCATAGACAGCATCAACTGTGTTCTCTCCTATACTTGTGTGATTATATCCTTTACTTACAATAGCATCAGATGAGAGCAATGAAAGGACTTTATTAAGGTTGGATTTGTATGTAGCTGTAAGAGATTGTTCGGTTGAGTTGTGGCAATCATCACCTACATAATTTGTTGATTGTGCTATTGATTTTGAGAAGAGGGTCATGCAGCTAAGAAATCTAAGGATGGAAATGAGTATGAGTCTTTTTGCCATTGTTATTTTGTGATGAAATGATTGTCAAATAAAACAATATATGGTTTGGCTAGATGAAGTTCAAGACTTGAGGTTATTAATTGATGTGTTCTAAAGTCAATGTCTATTAATTATGATAAGAAAAGAATGCCACAGCATGGTATAAAATTAAATACTCCCTTGGTCCTATTTATAAAAAACATTTGACTTTTTTGATTAATTGTATAAATGATGTATTTAGTTTATATTCTATACCAAGTACATTAATTTACTCAATGAATCTAAAAAGTCAATTTTTTCTCATAAATAGGACCGAAGGGAGTAATTGAAGAGCGTGGGCCAACGGCATGGCTGCTCTTTTCGTTTCTCTAGTATACTACTCTAATAGAATTGGATGATAAAGGTGTTTGTGGCGCCATTTGGATCGATTTTGAGATAAAATATCATCAAATCTAAAATAAAAATCGCATGCGATTCGGTGGTTCGGTTTGAATTACTATTCTAAAAAAATACAAACTAATTTGATCTAAATATATACACCTTAATTTAGATCGGTTTTTGAATATCCAAAATGTAAAATATTTTTTGATGTAAAATATATTATTAAATGCTCAATTGGTCCCTTAACTTGATTTCAAGTATCGGTTTGGTCTCATAAGTAATAAAAGGTCCATTTAGGTCCCTTAACTTTATTTCAAGTATCGGTTTGGTCACTTATGTTAATTTAATGCAAAAAAAGGTTAAATTTTGGTCTCTTAACTTATTTAACTAGTATTAGTTTGGTCTCTTAGCTTATTTAATTAGTATTAGTTTGGTCCCTAAACTTAACTATTTTTTGAATTAAATTAACAGAAAGGACCAAAATGATACTTTAAATAAAGTTAAGGGACCTAAACATACCTTTTATTACTTACGGGACCAAACCGATACTTGAAATCAAGTTAAGGGACCAATTGAGCATTTAAGCCTAAAAAATTAATAGATTAAAAAAATTAAAATTACAGTATGAAAATTATCGATTATGTAATATCTCACTCGTCAGTTATTGGAAATTACCAGTCGATGTATCAGAGGGAGAGTGTCCGGGAAGGTTATGGCAAGACGGAAGATACTATTAGGCATTGTCAGTTAAACACAGGTTGAATTATCAGTGTCAGAGAAGGAACGATTAAGACGAAGGGTATTTTGGTATTTGCATCAAGAGGGTATATAAGGGATGTTAGTGCTAAGTGCCTCTCTATTCTTCAAGCTTTCTCTCTCTAAGCTTCCAAAGAAAAAGAGTTTCTCCTCCTTCTCTCTACACCATCGCCCCAATCTCCATCTCTAATCCACTAATCTTCCCAAGTTTGTGTAATTGATAGTCAAGCATGAATTATGGTGTCTTAGCAAGCAAGAAAGCAACAAGAATTGGAATGGTAATTCATTGGAACATCTTGAGCAAGAGCATCAAGGGCTAGGGTTTGATCTTGAACAATATGAAGTGAAGCTTGAAGATTGTTTCAATCAATAAGTAAGTTCTATAGATAGTTTTCCCACCTTTGGGTTATGTAGATTCTTGTGAGAATTATGAATTATGTTATGTAGGAAATAAGAACCCTAGTGCCCCTTTTGCCAAATCTTGAGATGTTTGTGTTAAAATTGCCATGCAAGATGATTCTTAATGTCTATATGAGTTACTGGATATGTAGTGTGCATTGCAGGGTCAAATTTGATGACTTTAGGGTGAAAATGAAAATTCTGCACTACAGACCTGAAGAAACTCGCTATTAGCGAAATACTTCGGTAATAGCGAAATGCCACTGCCTTTGCCAACTTTTCATTGGCTTGTTGGCCCATCTTGGGGCCTGTAGTGCAGTCGGAGGCTTTTCTTGCAATGGTTTCCAACTTTATAACCCCTAAACAACATCTAAGCAATGCACATAACATCAAACGATTCTTGAAATGAAAATCATGGCCAATATTAACATATACATCAAGAATGGCACAAGAGAGTTTAAGCACGTTTAATCGGGTAGCGATAAACTAAGTATGGGGATGAAACATAGAGCCTCGACTAGATTGTCGAGAACTAGAATGCTAGCAAAAGTACTAAGTATATTAAGACGTGAAGTGATTAGTGTAGTCTCTTCACACATGAACAAGAATGATCAAGCAAGTATTTTACCGCTAATCGGGTAGATCATGGACCCGTGGTAAATAAGCAAGCATGTTTAGGTTAAACCCTTTTTATGTATGTATAAGATCAAGACTATAAGCAAGATGTAGGTGTCGTGTTTCTTGCTATCCACGCCAGAGGGATACAAGAGGTTCACGCCAGGGGAATGGGACAAGCTCCGCAAGGGGGGCCTGCACGACACTGAGGGAGTTCGATGTACCTTAGCTAGGTTTCATCGATCATGTAAGGGATTGTATTCAGGGTTACTCCACTCGATGCATTCCGTAAAATGAATCAAGATAACTATGTTTGTTCAACGCTAACCTCTAACATAATGAAAGACTATGATTATGATTATGATATGCTATTGGACATGTACAAGCTTATGCAAATAGAACAAGCTATGAAGTTATACCATTGAGGATCTTAGGATCTCCCCGATCGTCCGGTTTAGGATCGTGTCATGAATAAGTTATGTTCAGGCCTTGATGCGTTTAGCGTATCTTGGTATAGCGGTCTTAGGTTCCCTTAACCGCCATGACACGTTTAATGTATATCAATGCTTGTAAGACAAGTTAAGAAGAACATACGACGGATCTAGTATGCACGACCGTCTAGGTAAGCATGACCCACACACGTATAATAAACCGACAGGTTGTATTGTAGACACGTGGTAACCCTAGGTTTCCCCGAGGTTACCTATAGCCTAGGATTAGGTAGAACTCACTGAGACATTATGTCTCATCCCAGTCCTTATTTGTTTCAGATCAGCAGGTTGGTTTAGCAGGATTTAGCAAGCTTGTAGCCGGATGGATAATCAGCAAGTGCTCGTTCGTACCCGCTGCAGGATGTTATGGACTTTAAGGATGTATTTTTCTATGTTTTGGACGAGTAGTATTGTATTGATGATTGTACGAACGCGTATTGATGTATATAATATTCATTTGAAGTCTTTATGTTGTCAATTTTAATGTATCCAATACTAAAGATAATGCACGTGCTGAACTTTCTAGATACGTTTAGTGTGGGCGTTACAGATATAGATTAAATTAGTGCAACATATAAGATTAAAAACCAACATGCAACATAATAATGCAATATATAATACTAATAAAAGAATAAATAAGTATTAATATTTACTTTTACGGTTCGGTTTGGTTTTGAGAAAGTGATGCAAAATCTGATATGATCCTAGCGGTTTTTACAAAACAACATTTAAAGGCATCCAAAAATATTCAATTTTTTGCGATTTTTGGTTTTTTGGATCGGTTTACGGTTATTTTATTGGTTTGTATTTGGACACCAATATTGGATGATGCTAAAAATATCCAAGAACACTTGTTAAGAATTAAAAAAATAAATGAAATTTTAGGTAGAAATAATTATAAAATTTACTCTTTACACTTCTTAACATTTCCTTGTATTAGACTGAAAAAAAATACATTTCCTATATTATAATGATTTGTTTTACTACAAACAAATGTTTTGAATGATTGGAATTTTTTAAAAAAATATTTCTTTAGAAACTTCATTGTAGGTTAGAAAATATATAATCATTGATAAAAAAAAATGGCATAATCACATATGACTTTATTTTAATTTGCACGTATATCACATTTTACATCAAAATAAATATTGTATAGAGACAGGATGAAGTATGACTTGGTTAAATTAATTCATCTAGATGGAATTTTTTGTGTAATACTAGTGTTGTACCCGTGCGGACGCACGAGAACGGACGCACGAGTTGCGCCGTTGACGCATTTTTTTTCATCATTGTATCAATTAGATTAATGGAATAATAATTTGGATAAATAAGAATGTATAAGAACTTTGGACTATCACCTTAAAAAAAAGGACTTTGGACTACATGTTTAATTTCTATTATAGATTAAGAATATAGAAGATGAACTTTTTGGAAATTGAGTATATAAATTTAGTACATGGATCCTCTTAAAAGCATGGATCCTACAACTATTTCCATTGTTGAAAATTTAAAG
>Ga0228711_1002847_pt1 | contig 26801 bp, 12 predicted proteins | sample MedpolnodulmetaG_2_FD_177996 | JGI IMG/M metagenome (GOLD analysis project Ga0228711, IMG submission 177996) | Root nodule microbial communities from Medicago polymorpha collected in Santa Monica, California, United States - brown nodules | ecosystem: Host-associated > Plants > Roots > Nodule... | reverse complement strand
GCCTTTGATTTTCTAAGGCTATGTTTGGATTGGTGGAGAGTGGTGGAATGGAATGAAATGGAGTGGGATGAAGTCACATTCCATTGTTTGGTTTTGTAAAAAATTAATGGAATGTAATAGAGTGTGATGGAACCCATTCCATTCAATACCACTCATTTAGCCAATTTTCCATTCCCCCCAATTTAAAAGGTTTCTGATGGAATGGAATACAATAATAATAAAATTACAACTTTGTCCATTTTTTTCATTCTCAAATTTCTTTACGCGTGAACCTTTACCCTTTTTTCTCATTCCAACCAGCTCTCATCTTGAGTTGTATGTTTGTATGCTTTAATGGGTACTCTTTTTCTCTCTTAGGCATAGTCATGGACAATGTGTTTGTTTCCTCTCATAGTCTCATTGGCGTTTCCTGTGTTTTTTATGTTGTTTTGTTTTATCCCTTCTAATTCATCTTGAGTGGTGTGGGATCATTAATAATATTAGTTGTTAAAAAAAAATCATTATTATTATTTTTTCGTTAGCCATAAACTAGTGTCAATGGTAACGCATATACAATATAGGGGAAAATTATTGTATGAAAAAATTTCTATTGAAGACTATTGAAATTATTTATATTGGAATTGCTTATGTTGGTGTTACTCACAAATGATGCCAAAATAACAATATATTGATTGAATTGAGTTGAAAATTCAACCTACATATGGTTTTTTAAATGAAAGGTAAAATTGAAATAAATTTTTTATAACTCATTCCGTTTCGTCAACTTTTCAAACAATGGAAAATTAGCTCCATTCCATCATAAAGTATCCAAACAATGGAATAAAATTTTTATTCCATTCTATTTTGTTCCGCTCCATTAGTTATTAGTTATCCAAACAGAACCTAAGGATCTCATATTTTAATAAACCCTAGTTTGCCTCGATCTCTAAACAAATATTTGGATTTACAGAAAGAACGAAGGTGAGAAAGTTAATTAGTTGGATGTCATTCTTTGTTCAATACACCACATTAAAAAGACTATGTTCTTATTTGAATATTTTCATAATATATATAAAATATTTTTTTTAATAAATGTAGAAAAAAATATTTATATTTCTTACATTCTTATTGGTCAAACTTTAAATCTTTTAATGTTCTCATATTATTGTATGTACAAACAAATATTTATTCCCATAACAAAAAGCTTCTGTTTCAACTTTCACTGCATTTAAGTATGTGATATACAAACATTTTTGTAAATACTTCCCGAATCTTGAGATCTATTTGACTTCGACAAAACTTGAAATTCAACTTGAACTTTATTATTTAATAAAAAAAAAATCAAATATTTGTAAATTTTGATATTATGATAAGATTAAATGTATATATAATTCCCCATAAAAAAGAAAAAGATGAATTTTTTAAAAAAAAATAAAAAATATTCGATCATTTTCTTTTTTAGGAGAAATATATAGGGTTAATAGTGCTTTACCACCTGTAATATAGGTTATTTTCGATTTTCTCCTTTGTAAAATATTTTTTTTGATTTACCCCTGTAATAAAACCAATTTTCTTTTTTGCTGAAATGTTCGTTTTTGAATGACCCATTAGGGGGGTATTTCAAATTTTTTTTTTACAGAGGAGTAAATTAAAAAAAATATTTTACAGGGGAAAATCAGAAATGATCTAGAAAATTGTTGTTGACACATTTGGTTTGGCTGAGAAACACATGTAAAAGACGAAAATGCCTCTCGGCAGTTAACTGCCGAATTATGGAATCGGCTGCAGTTAACTATCGAGGAAAACTTCGGCAGTTAACTGCTGAGGAAACTTCAAACATGTTTTTTTTTTTGACAAAAACCATAAATTGTCATTATTAATATTTATTGATTTTGAATGTTTCAATCATTATTTTGGTACGTTTGAAACAATTGCGGTATTAATAATGACAATTTATGTTTTTTGTCAACAAAAAAAAAAACAGGTTTGAAGTTTCCTCGGTAGTTTACCGAAGTTTTCCTCGATAGTTAATTGCAGTCGGTTCCATAATTCGACAGTTAACTGCCGAAGGGCATTTTCGTCTTTTACATGTGTTTCTCAGCCAAACCAAATGTGTTAACAACAATTTTCAATGATGGGTAAAGCACCGTTAACCCAAATATATATCTAACTTTTTAATAGAAAAAAAAAAACTAAATTTTAAGTATACAAATTTCGTAAATTGGTGTTTGTGTTAAAACAAGACAAGAAGCATAACAACTCTGTTATACGCCGCACTGTCTTTTTCTCCGATAGCTGCCTCTCTCTCTTTCTCTCTCTAAACTGCAAAACCCCTTCTTAATTCTCCATTCAAATCCATCCATATTCTTCATATAGCATCACACACACCTTCAAAAAAACCATAGAAAGGTAACAATTTTCACAATCTCAATTGGGTCAATATCAATTTTCTTTAAATTTATGTAACAAATTTTGGGATTTTTTTTTCAGGTATAAAAAAAATCAATTTTTGAAGAAAACCCATTTGCTGAAATTGAAATTGGAAGGGATATATGGAGAGCAGTATAGGGAAAGATGGAAACGGGCGTTTTCCTTTATCTGGGGTTGTGGCAGATTGTGTGAAACGTTGGTTTAAGGATACTCTTAGGGAGGCTAAAGCTGGTGATGTTAATATGCAGATTTTGGTTGGTCAGATGTATTATAGTGGCTATGGTGTTCCAAAAGATGCTCAGAAGGTTGTTTTCTTTGTTTTCTTGTTTTTGGTTATTTGATTTAGTTGTTTTTTATTAACTTGCATTGGTTTGTTTGCTTGGTTGGTTGGTTGGTGTTGATTTTTTGGGTTCTCTAGTGCTTGTGACAGAGGGGTAACCTTGGGGCAACTGGTAAAGTTGTTGTCACGTGACTGGAAGGTCACGGGTTCAAGTCCTGGAAACATCCTCTTGTGTAAACAACAAGGTAAGGCTGTTTACAATACACTGAATGGTGGGACCCCTTCCCGGACCTTGCGTATGCTGGAGCTTTAGTGCACCGGGTTGCCCTTTTTCTAGTGCTTGTGACTATAAAGAAATGAATAAAACCTAGGAAGCACCGACACAGATACGAACACCAGATATGACACTGACACCTAGAAAGTGATGATAAATTTGGAAGATAGAAGTTGATTGTTTGTAATTAACTACGAGTGTTAGTAACGTGTCAGGCACTAGGACGTGTCTTAAATCTGAAGTATTGGTGCTACAGAGAACAAACATTAAGTGATTATGTGATCTTGATAGTTGTATATGTTAACCATGTTTTAAGTCACGGCCACGTTGCGATGCTCGGTATTGCGAAGAATTACAGCTGATAATATATGGCCTCAATTGCGGTTGTGTTGCGATTGTGGAAGCATAAAAACTTTGATGATATTGCCTAGATTGCAGTCGTGAATCTTTTTAAAAAAAAGTCGTGTTAACCAAAGTGAATAAAGAAATGAATAAAACCTAGGAAGAGCCGACACGAACACCAGACATGACACGATGTAGACACGTAGAAAATGATAATAACGACGTACACACGTAGAAAGTGATAATAACTTTAGTAAATAGAAGTTATTGTATGTAACTAATTACGAATGTTAGTAATGTTTCAGATACTAAGACATGTCTTAAATCTGAATTATTGGTGCTACACAAAACAAACATTAAGTCGTAATGCGATCCTAATACTTGTAAATGCTAACAGTGTTTTAAGTCACGGCCATGTTGCGATGTTTGGTATTGCAAAGGATATGACCTTGATTGCGGTTGTGCTGTGATCGTGGACCTGCGTTGTTAAATAACTGGTATAGTGCCGCTAAACCACTATTATATATCATATCAGGATTTGGAGCAACCGTGAAGAAAGCCGATACGCTGTTGTGATTCGACTACGACTACAGTAGCAGTGATTTTTTTGCAAATCGGCTATAGCAGTTATCGCTTGCCTATCGGAAGTTATTGTTTTTATGTTTTATTTCTTTATTTCTAATGATAACATTAAAAATATATGTGAGCTGCTGCATATGACATTTTTAAAGACATTAAAAATAAAATAATGCTGAGTTGGGGATGAGATGGGGGTCTTATATAACCCTACGACCTAGGTAACTTCTCATCACTAAACCGCTTCTGCCTCTCCATCTCCTCTCTTCACTTCATACTTTACTTCATATTTATATTTTTAGTTTTAAGTAACTTTTAATTTATATTTCTGGCTTTCTGCTGCAATGTATGCAATGCAACTATGCATCATGCTTTTGTCTGTGTGAAACATGCTTTATATAATTATTTATTTTAACCGCTTTGCGGCTTCCTCTATTTCCCTGCTACGCTATCCACTTTTTCTCACATTGGATTTTAGGTGATCCACTATTTTCTGCGATTCACTATTGATAGCACTGTCGTGGAGGCATAAAATAATTTGATGATATTGCCTAGATTATAGTCGTGGACCATTTTTAAAAAATGATCATGTTTACCAAAATCCACACATTTATGTGAATTTAATTGCATGCTCGTGTTCCTGTCTGTATATGCAAAGAATAGAAAAACATTGGAAGTTTTATTGTAAGCATGCAATTATAAGTTCAATTTAATGATGTTAAAACGTAATGATTTGTGCTTTGGATTCCTTGTTTTAATTTATATATCAGAAGTGGATGTGAATAGTTTCTATTGTGAAATATATGGTTATGGATTTCATGAACAGTTGTTTGAATATATAGAGTAATGGTCTGATTATGAAGTATGAACAATGAGTGGAGTCTTTGGAGTGTAGATGTACTTGTTTGTCTGTCTTTTGTTTTGGGAGATTAACATTATTTGTTTGGGAATGAAGGGAAAACTTTGGCTGACAAAAGCATCGAGGGTTAGGTCTTCAGTTTGGAAAGTTGGAGATAAGCGTCCAGGTAAACCTCTACTGTTTTAGCAGCTTATCGTCTTTCTTTTCCTTTGCAAGTTAGTGTGGCTAAGTTTTGTTTGCTGCATTTTTATTAGGTTATAATGCAAGTGATTCTGACTCTGATGAATCAAACGAGGATTCTTAACCAGATTAAATTTGGTTCCATCCCTAAATTCTGAAAGGTTAGTTTATCCCAGTCTTTTGAACACTCCTCATAGTACTCAATAATGACCTCTTTCTGGTGCCACATTTACTATCTAATTGAAAAACTTGAGCTTTGAACTTTCAGATGTGTGATTTATTTTTTAGATGATTGGTGTGAAGGATTTTAACAGAGATAGCCCAAAATCATAATCATAGATACAAAATTATTATGGGATATTATAAAATACGGTAAACGTGCACCTTGGTCATGGATGGTAATCAAGTGATTTTGTCAGAGAAGCCTTGAACAGAGTAGGGTTGAGAGATTCTTCTCTCCCTTCCCAATGCCTTTAGAATGAGAGTTCTTTGAACAACTATTTGACCTAATGGGATAGTCAGTATATATAAGCACCACTAGGGAGAGGGATCTCTAAGCAGAAGAGAAACGACCCAACCCATCACAGCCTGTTTCTAATTACAACCCATTAATAAATATCCTTTTATTCAGTGCAATATTATAATTAGAATTAATAGTTGATATAATATTGCACTGAATAAAATGATATTTATTAATGGATTGTAATTAGAAACGGGCCGTGATGGGTTCGACCGTTTCTCACAGCCTCTTCCTTCTGGTGCTTATATATACTGACTATCCCATTAGGTCAGATAGCTTTTCAAAGAACTCTCATTCTAAAGGCATCAGGAAGGGAGAGAAGAATTTATCAACCCTACTATGTTCATGGCTTCTCTGACAAAATCACTCAATTACCATCCATGATCAAGGTGTACGTTTACTGTATTTTATAATATGCCATAATTTTGTATCTATGATTTTGGGTTATCTTTGTTAAAATCCTTCATGGTGTGTTTTGTATCAGGTTGCTCAAATTTATTTCTGACTTGGAAATGTTATACCCTTTTTTCTTAGTATTTGGATTTAATGCAGTAACTGCATCGCACAGTTTTCGATCTCAAATTAATTGTCAAGATCGTTCATAACTGATTTCAGTGTTGTGTTATTGAAACGCTCTGACCTCAATTTAACAGACAAGATCATTTAGTGTGTGACATGTGATTTGATTTCATACAAAATTCATGACTTTTTGTTGAATCTACATTGAAAGGGGTTTCAGGAATTATAGATGTCAATGTTTTCTTTATTAATTAGATAACCGTATGATTTGAATTTGAAAGCTTAATATGACCTACACGTGTTCTCTCTTATAATGTTTGTTGTTCTTTTTTACCATGCCTTAAATCTCATGCATGGAAAATGGAATGTAATTGTCACAGTTAAGAATGTCAAGATGTAAGCTTTTCCTTATTGCTTAGAATCCTTAACTGCTTTGGTATTGTCGATTGACTGTTGTCAACATTCTTTCTTCTGAGAAAAAGCTTTCAATTGTTTATTAGATATATAGACAATAGTACAAAGCAGCTTGTTTGGTGGTTGAGTTCGGTACTTGGTTTATAGCACTTTTCTTTTTAACCATCAAGAAGTTTGACTGTGTTTTTGGAACAGTCCACCATACTTGATTAAGAGTGTAATGGAAACTGAACGCGTATAATAAAACAAACCAAGTACATGTTTGGGATCATAGTGACACCATGGTTTTGTTGAAGCTTCAAAGTGTAGCTTTGTTCAAAATCTTGGTGGTTCATTGTGATTCGCCGAACTCACTATCAATCCACACATACACCAAGTTAGTTGCCCTGAACTTTTGTGTTCCAAAAGGCATCTTTTTCAACAATTAATGTTTTCTGCGGTGAGTTTATGGAATTTGTTAACAATGTTAACTACCTTGAATCTTTGCATTAGTGAGCTTCACTGAAATTCAGAACAGACCATTTTTTATTGTCACATTAAATCGCCCTTTCTGGTAAATTGATTTTGTGCTCCTTTGTTTTGTAGGTATATGCATTGCGCGACATCATGCTTCTTCATAGCCACCACCATATGGATGTTCTTTCAGTTATACATTTGCTTTGTGATTAATGTATGATTTGCTATACCATTTTTTTTATCAATCAATGAAAACAAAAAAGAATCTTATTTGATTTTTGAGCATATTGTGGACTGTTAATTTTAGAATTCTTTCTCACTTTTCCTTGACATGGCATCACATCATGCAAATAGCTTTATAGTTTATTTTTCTTTTTTAAACTTGTACTAGACATCATTTTGTCGACTCATTTGTCTATAAAATGATGCAAACCCTTTCATTTTTTTACTCGTTTGTCTGGTTTCATGCCATGCTCCATTCTGTCATATGTTTTAGTTAATCTGTTACATTAAGGTTTGGATAAAAGATGTTTTATTTCACCAATGGGAATCGAACTCAAGACTATGTGGTTTACACCAATCACTTGCGCTAGACTCTGGTGGTGGATATAAACATATGCATACACGTCCATGAGTAGTCCCCATGATTGTATCGATAACACTAATGAAGATCTTTCACTTCTTTGTCAATTTGTTAGAGTTCACCTCTAGTGTCATCAAGTTTTGCTTATATGACCAAAATATTGTGCATCCTAATCAAACACAGTCATGTGGATGTTGCTAGAGGTAAATGAAAACCTTGAGGTATACTCTCGTCAATATTGTTTTTTTAGTTGATAGTTGAGATTAAATTTAAAAATCCCCACAATTTAGGACTAAATAAAAGAGAAGTATGATATAATCCCAACTTGTCCAATATAAACACTCATATTTGGTAAGTAGCTTTCACAATCAGATAGCATAGATTGGTAAGTGGTTGTTTGATGAGAATATTACTAAACATGTATTGGTGATTAATTTCTAACTTATGTAAGTTTTTCTTAATTAAAATAAGTATATGGTTTTTTATTTATGAGAAAGTCCTTAGAAGCATATAGGAGTTTACGAAGAAGTTCAATGAGATGACTAATTTCTAACTTATATGAGAATTTATTATTTTAAAACTCTTCTAATACCCCCCTTTCAAAAAATTGTTATTATTTAAATACTTTAGTTATTGTAAAACTCTTCTAATATTTCTTTTTCTGCGGGTGGCTGCTGAGTTTCAACAAGCAAGTAAAACATGAAACTTATTAAGATAGTAAAGTTTTTTGTTGTGACCAGATGAAGAGAGTAAAGTTGAAATGATTTGTAATAATTGTTTGACGTTTAAATGTTGGCTTCTTGTATCTATTAAAATCTAGATACCTATAAGCGTTTTTCACTATTTAGAGATAAAACTTGTATCAATTGAGAAAGTATTAGAGTTTAAGCCTAATTTAGTACAGGCAATGGTGAGGTTGAAGAGGATTATGATAGGGAGTCAAGAAAAATATGTAAGTTTTAAAAAAACTTTTCAACACATGCTTTTCAATATTATAAGAATATTACAAGTGAGTTTTTCAAACAATAATTGCTCATACAAGTTGAAATTTATATTTTGCATATACTTTATAAGCTCTCTTACTTAACAAACTCATAAATACAACAAGTTTATAGGAAATTTTTCGTAATTAAAGAACTAAAAGCTTATTTAAATGAAAACTTTGTTTTGGGAAGAACCCTAGAGTTGTGGAAGAATCTTAAAGGTGCATTTATAGCTTATGGACTAAATAAATCAGCAACAAGTTTAAGTGAGGTGGAAGAGAGAATGTGAGAGATAAATATGAAGGTAATCAAAATCAGATCGGCCATTAAAACGACGTACTCATCTATTCAGGGTTCAAAGTCGGATTGAAGTTCAACATGGTTCAATTAACTATATACTTTTAATTTTATATAAAGCAATAATACAAGAAAAAATATAATAGTCATATATTACACTATTAAAAAAAAATCATTGAGGTTCAACGAAATCGCCGATGCAATTACAAGGTGGTTTCAAAAGACAATTGGATTGGACACAGGTTTGTGTTGGAACAAAATGTGTTTAACATTGCCCTTTAAGTTTTGATGATAACAAGGTATTAAAAATTTGTCAATTGGATATGATAATATTTGTTCAAGTGTGCAGGACCATAGACAAAAATTTAGTGTCTCTTTTTCAAGCATAGGTTCTGGAAGAACAAATGAGAGTAATGAAATCAACAAGTAGGAAGCTTGAAACATTTGAAGAAAAGAGGTTCTGAAGACAAAGCACTCCTGAAGTGCTGACGTCATAAGAAGCACCTCATCAGAAGCAAGATCACCAGAAGTAGTTTTCATCAGAAGATCTGAAGATCATCAGGAGCTGAAGATCATCAGAAACTGAGAGAATTGAAGCTTCAAAGGCTGTTCAAATGATTTAATCACTCCTAGCATTGCAGAAGACTGGAAGAATGAAGCACCGACTAATTCAAATGGATTTGAAGGCATTGGAGGCTTTTTCGTTGGAGAGAGTTGAAAAAGGACAATTGTACGAAGTGTACAACCACTGTCTCCACTACTCTAATTTGTGTCTGCAATAGGACAAGAACAACAGCTATGCCTGCACCAGTGTTCCTCCAGACTTGGAATGGATTTGAAATTGATCCTTCTTAGGACAATAACCAAATCAGCCAAAAGATCATTGGTGATTTGATAAAGCTTCAAACGACTCTTTTTTGATGTGCTGACAATTCACAACGTCTCTTTCACACCTCTATATAAAGGAGTGAAGACTTAGAGAATAAGAGACTCATATATACAACAATTTACAAGTGCCACAACTCTGTTGAAATTGTTCTGCATCAAAAGTTCACTTAGAATTTCTTATCAAAGTTCATATCTTAGAAATTCTAGAGTCTTAAGAGTCTGTATCTGATTTGTACTGTGAACACCACTGATTGTATATCAAGTGTTCAACCTCAAACAAATTTCTTTGTAATTCTGTTTGAATAGAAGTCTCTTGCTTTTGTGCTTGAGCATAGGAAGTCTCTTGATTTAGTTCAGGAGCATAGGAAATCTCTTGCAGTGGTGCTTGAGTAATTTGAAGTCTCTTGCTAGTTGTAGCAGTGAGCAGTTGTAATCAGATATTACATTTTTAGTGAACTCTCCTTGGAAGTGCAAGGGGGACATGACTACTTCCGGATTGTGGAAGGAACCTGTATAATTGCTTTGTCTCTCTCTCTCTCTCTCTCTCTCTCTCTCTCTCTCTGTTTTTATCCGTTGCATTTAGATTCTGATTATCACTTCAGAAGCTGAACTCTATCTGCTTCTGATCAGTGACTTCAGTAGGAGAAAACGAAGAAAAAAAGCTAACACAATTCAACATCCCTTCTTGTGTTTTTCTCACCTTCAGTCTGGTTCTTGTCCAATCGGTTGAACCGACTGGTCCAGTTTTGATAACCCTGATATGTAGATATGGGGGAGGTGGGAACTCGGGAGGTTGTCGTCGGATGGAGGAGTCAGTATGACTTCTTTTGGGTTGATAGACGAGATAACAATAACCATGGAAAAGATAAGCAAAATAGTCGAAGTTCAAACCCCATTCACGACGTCCGACTTGAACTAGGACTTTTGGGCAAGTCAATTTCACATTATTCTCTGAATGCTCATTTTTCGAACCTTACGAAAATTTTAGGTGGAGAGAAGACATTAGCAATAACATTATGGTTTGCATTTATATGGACAACTTGAAAAGCAAGAAATGGATATTATATCTTTAAAAGAAAATAGCGTCCTTGGGCAATGATGTCATGATGTTCGTTGGTACTTTGCTATGTTTTAGAAAATTGCTCTTTTTCCTTTTGTTTTTGCTTATTCATTGATCTTAAAAGTGTCAGCATGAGTTAATTCACGCTGAAAAATACACATCGTTCAAATCCATGAGTTTGTTTTCCTCCACTTTTGTGGATTTGTTTCTTTTTTATCTTATCCACAAGTGTTGTTTAATTGATTAATGGATAAGTTCCCTTTTGATATTATCCATTAGAGTAATTGCTGCTGCAATTTTTGGTAAAACAGTTGCAAAATCTCTATAAATAGAGGACTCCACTCAGTTAAAAAATTACACCAAAGAGTTTCTACTGAGTTGTCGGGAACTCTTTCTCTCTTCTCCCTCTAGCGTGTCTTGACGAGTTATTCTTCTCGTCATCTCCTTTTTTTCTGTCCCTTAAGAATTAAGAGTGTTCTTAAGACCATAGTCTCTTTTCGGTATGATTTCCTTTCGGAATTAAGAATGGTCTTAAGAGCATAGTCCCTTCGATATTTTTATGTCCCTTCAGAATAAATAATAGTTTAAGATCATATCCTCTTTTCGGTATAATGTCCCTTAGAAAATTAAGAATGATCTTAAAAATAAATTTTTCTTCGATTCTTTGAGAAGTTATATGTTAGAATGGTGGTAGAATGATATTTGAGTGATTGAAATACCATATTGATATTTGAAGATGTTAAAAGTTAGAATGGCGGTAACACCATATTTGAATGGTCTCAGTACCATAATAGAATGGTCACAGTACCATATAATAGTGGTTTTAGTATTAAATTCGAGTGGCCTTAATGGCCATATTTGAGGGTGTAATTCTCAACCGGTTTTCTACAGTACAGTAGTTAATCGCATAATTGTAGTTGGACTTGTTTTATCATGGAGGTGGCGTGGTTGATAGTCTGCCTTGCACAATTTTGGACAGTGCCACGAAATGTCTTAAAGAGAGCGACCTGGTCGTGACTCAACCTAGTAACAACTTCGGTAGATAAAAATCATTTCTTAAAATAAATCTGAAAATCCAAAATACAATAGTTTGAAAATCCAAAATCAATAGTTATGAAACCTCATTGTCATCAATTTGCAAGAACAGGGGAAGCCATAATCGACAAGTGAATACAAAATCTCTTTATTTTACAAAATCTGAACGAAAAATATTTTATAAGAACAAATATATGGAACATTACAGTAGAAAAAAAGTGAAGTAAAGTAGAATATATTTGAGAGGAATAGAGAACATTACAATGATAAAATAAATACAGGGGTAAAATAGGTAATATCTTAATTATGGCATCATTCATTTCATTGCATACACCTCAAGTTGAGAGGAATGAAAAATTGAAGAGTTGGATGGTATGGGATGGAATGAGTTCTATTGTGTTCCATTTCACTCCATTCATTTTTTACAAACTCAAACAATGGAATCTAATTATTTATCACCCTATTCCATCCCATTCCATCACACACCACCAATCCAAACATAACCCAAGGCTTTGTTTGGGAGTTTGGAGGGGAGGAAAAGGGAAAACTTTGAGGGGTGGAAAATATGAGGGAAAATAAAAAAATCTTTCAAGAAATTTTAAAGAGTAGTTTTTTAGAGAATGATAAATTAATGTATATGATTACTATATTTTAAATTTTAAAAATATTATAACGACATAGATTAAATTTGAAGAATTCATATAAACCCTCAAAAACTCCCAACTCTCATCCAATACAATTTTGTAGGGTGTATTTGGATTGAGGGTGTAGGAGGGGAAGAGAGGGGAGACTTTACTTTTCTTTTATAAATTACGGACATTATAAAATAATTTTTAGAAAATTGAATTTACAACATGATAAATGATCATATGATACTTAAACAACACTTAATTTATTTTAAAAAAAACATTTTACATTGTTCTTAATTTAAAAAATAAAAATGAGTCATCCCCTCCTAAACTCTCAATCCAAACATACCCTAGTTCCCCAAAATGATGATGGTTTTGTATTATGAAGAACAGTTAACCCCCAAAGCCCTTCACTTCCATTTTCCTTCATTTCTTCCACTTGTTCATTTCCTTTTTTTCAAGCCTTCCTCCGCCTTCCCCTTCAAACTTGCAAACAAAACCTAAGGGAATGAACAATTTTGAAAGGGAGAAAAACAATTTCCAAGTCTTATAGGCGTATAGTGTATTCAATTTTTATATCATATCATCACTTGTGGTTCTAGTTGAAAATTTCAACTTTCAAGTTTGAAAAATCAACCAAATGGCTAGTTTTTATGTGAAAGTTAGCTTTAATACAATCCAATACCAAAACATAAACAACCTAAAATAGAAAAAACGTGTCCGCCTCTATTGCTGTATCAAATCAATCGATTCTAGTTGAATTGAATCCCGTAACTATCAGTTGATTGTTCTTGCCTCTCACACATCAATTCCAGCAAAATAATTTGTGGGATTTCTAAAACATCACGCCATCATCATAAGCTCTTGTCAAAGGGTACGATCAACAACATGTCATTAAATCTTCCGATATTTCTAAGTGATCAATATTAACCACTTCTTTATAGGAAGCCGACTCTTGCCAAAAGTGTTTCTTGAAACCAAAGTTTTTCAAGATACGTGCATTTCATGAAAAAAAGCCTTCGTGGCTAAATATTTCCAGGAAAATGTAGGATATAAAACAATTAGCGAAGAAAGTATGGAAACTACAAGGCGGATTTCATGTCAAAGAAGCATGTTAAGTGCAAAGACATCAGGCTTGGGTATTATCGTTAGAACGTCGTGAAACTAAGTAAATAGTTGTAGGCTATGGACCTGGCTACCAAGTAGCGAATGAGAAGGGCACCGAATATGACCTAATCGCTCTTTTATCTATTTAAGGTGTCTTTTTCTTTATGCGCAACACGGGGCAAGTAAGGAGATGCTCTTTGATCAAGAAATCGAAAAGACAATTGGAGAAAATCATAAGAACATTTAATTAGCTGAGTTGGCAGAAGAAGCTAATCAGTTAACTTTGATTCACTCACTTTTTGACGAATTAGACAAGGAGGAAGTAGCAATGGGTGAAGCTAACCAACAACCAATAAGGCACACTTTGGCACATTTTGGATAGAGGACAAATCGAGGGAAGATATAACTCACAGGCAGCAACCAGCAAAACCGACATCAAGAACACGGTTCTCAGAGGATCGAAGGATAATTTGTATGATGGAGGGGCACTCGAGGACTCAATGGAACAAAAAATTCTCTCTAAGAGTTTTAACGTTACTGCATGTCTAATCTCCCTAAGAGATCTATCGTTACTACATCTCCAAGGCTGGAATCAAACACAAAATCTTAGTTAAACTAGAAGAGACTCGTGTCATCTAATCTAAATATTCTTAGGTTGATATTTTTAAAAGTTTATACGTGATTGGGTAAAGATATATATCAAATTAAAATCATATGCGGTTTCATTCGATTTGAATGACTGTTGGAAAATAAAATTAATTTGATCCAACCAAATTCAATTTATATTGAATGATCTAATTGTAAAAAAAAATTATATATTTAATATTAATATTTTAAGAGATTAAAGCATATGCAGTCTAGGGACGGAGGCAGAAATTATGTTTAGGGGACCAAACATAAAAGTTTAGTATAGTTAAAAAAATATAAAATTAAATGCTAACTTATATAAAAATATTAAAAAGTTATAAGATATGCCCGAAGTTAATATTGTCAAACAAATATAGACAGAACTAACATTTTCTTCTAATAAATTAATCATCATGCTTGTTTTATATTTTGCTTAGTTAAAAGACTTTTGTGAGGCATTATCATGGTTTTTGGATAGACAAACAACACGGATTTGTTTAATTAAAACATTATACAAAGAGATTATCTCTCTATCATTAAACTGATCGAAGATGGTCCAACTGTTTTACGTGTTTCTCATCATTTGTTATCTTAAGTTAAGGTGTTATGTCACGTGTCCTTTGATTTTCGTTGGCAACATGTTTCTTATTAATTTAATAAAGTCGTTGGCCCTGCCATATATTGTCTTAGTCCGTTTGTTACATTGAAAATGTTTAATTTATTTTTGAATTTGTTGCTCTTAATTAACCATCTTGAAGGGGATTGTGGATTGTGCTGGTCTCTGACCTACACTTAGTACTCACAATCAATTAATCCGTGACTATATTCACACGCATCGTCCTTCTTTGGTTTTGCAATATGAAACTCATGCCCTTTTTCTTAGGCTAGACTCATGCATCGTTCTTCTTTAGTTTTTTTTCTTCTGGAAGCTAGAGGTCATTTTGGGAGCATTTGGTTCCACCTTAACAAGACTAATCTTGTGGAGTTGATTGTATGTCTCAATCAATCATCTTCACCATCTCTAATAGTTTTGCAAGATGGCATTGTACTGTTGTTTTGCAAGATTGATCTTGCGTTCACTATTAGTTACCGACAATTATATAAGGACCCTCTCTTTAGCAACTATATGCATACTCGTGAATCTCGCCTCTTGTGAGACAAAAATTACTTGTGGAGTTAATTGGTGGAGCGATGTTTTTCTGTTTTTTTTTGTCTCATTATTCGTATCCAACACATAAATAGAACCTACCATCCTTAAATAGAACCTACCATCCTTAAACACATAAATAGAACCCACAGTCCTTAAGTAACAAATCTCCCAATAATAGAACCAAGAAACAATGGAGTCCCAACAATCCCATAACAAACTTCATGTAGTTTTTCTTCCATTTCCATCTGCTGGCCATATGAACCCTATGATTGACACTGCAAGAGTATTTGCCATGCATGGTGTTAATGTTACCATCATAGCTACACATGGCAATGCTTCAACATTCCAAAAATCCATAGACAGTGACTTCAATTCAGGATACTCCATCAAAACTGAACTTCTTTAGTTCCCTTCAGCTCAAGTTGGTCTCCCTGATGGTGTTGAAAACATCAAAGACGCCACTTCAGCTGAAATGTATTTGAAAATTACGCGTGGAGTAGGGATGCTCCAAGATTCTATTGAAGTTCTGTTTAAAGAACTTCAACCTGATTGTATAGTGACAGATATGAAATATCCTTGGACTGTGGAATCAGCTGCAAAACTAAACATTCCAAGGATTTACTTTTGCAGCTCAAGCTACTTCTCCTATTGTGCAATTTATTTTGTTCGAAAATATAAACCCCATTATAATTTAGTTTCTGATACACAGAAATTCACAATTCCTTGTTTACCTCATACCATTGAGATGACACGTCTGCAGCTTCATGATTGGGAAAGGGAAAACAATGCTATGAAGGCCGTTTATGAACCAATGTATGAATCAGCGGAAAGAAGCTATGGAACACTATACAATAGCTTTCATGAACTTGAAAGTGATTATGAGAAACTTTGTAAAACTACAATCGGAATCAAATCATGGAGTGTCGGACCAGTTTCAGCTTGGGCTAATAGGGGACACATTGAGAAAAGCTTAGGAAAACATAAAGAATTGCTAAATTGGCTTAACTCGAAGCAAAATGAGTCTGTATTGTATGTAAGCTTTGGTAGCCTTATTAGGCTTCCTTAAACTCAGCTTGTAGAAATTGCACACGGGCTTGAAAATTCAGGTCATAATTTTATCTGGGTAATAAAAAATGATAAAGATGAGGATGGAGAAGGTTTCCTGCAAGAATTTGAGGGAAGGATGAAAGAAAGCAACAAGGGCTACATCATATGGGACTGGGCACCACAGCTGCTTATATTGGAACACCCTGCAACTGGAGGGATTGTGACTCATTGTGGTTGGAACTCAACTCTTGAAAGCGTAAATGCTGGTTTGCCAATGATCACGTGGCCAGTGTTTGCCGAGGAATTTTACAATGAGAAGTTGCTTGTTGATGTTTTGAAGATAGGCATTCCAGTTGGAGCAAAAGTAAACAAGTTATGGACTAACATTAGTGTAGAGGAAATGGTGAGAAGGGAAGAGATAGTTAAGGCTGTGAAGATTTTGATGGGAATTAGCCAAGAGAGCAATGAAATGAGGAAGAGAGCAAAGAAACTTGGTGATGCTGCCAAGAGGACTATAGAGGAAGGTGGACACTCTTACAACAACTTGATTCAGTTGATTGATGAGCTGAAATCATTGAAGAAATCGAAAGCACTCGGTAATAAAGAAGATTAGGCAATTCAAATGAAGATGATGTAATCTTGGTGCTTCATAAGGTGTAGCTGATGAAATACCATCCAATTATTTTTCTCTAGCTTTTTCTTGCTGCTATCTGTAGTTAAATAAGACGAAACAACGTCAAATCATTGTTGTGCAGTGCAACTGCAATGACGATGAAATAAGTTAGTTTTTAGTAAGCAATTCTGAGTTCCTGCTGCTGCGTTGCTGTCCAGCGGATCTCAGTTTGGCTGTTTGTATCGCTCCTTGTTTGTATCGTTCTTGCCTTCATCCACGGCACATCTTGTGGGCGCGTGGATGGCAAGTGTCTAATAAACTTAGCTTTTAAAAACCCTCCCAAATTCCACTCACAAACACACCCTTAAGTAATAAAGGTTCCATAAAGGCATAAACAGCTAAATAATGGTAACATGATGACTAAGTTTATGCATATATCCAATTTCTTAGTTATGCATAATTTACCAAACTATCATGTTAGTTTCAACAAGAGCAAGTAAATCTTGTATCATATCAATCTTTAGGTAGATCATCAACACTTCAAGCTATACATCTTGTATCATATCAAATTGGATACAGTGACAAAAATTGATAGTCTCTAAATGTTCTAAGGTATGAGGTACAATGTTGTAACCCCATGGAAATATTTGGCCTTGTCTTCAATATTTTCATGAATATGGGGAAAAATCCATGCATTTTCTATAAAGCAATGTGATACCTTTAATATTATTATGCCAAACAATTTTAGTAATTTATGTGCATTTTATTAGGTTTTTTTTTTTTGGAAATTCTTCATTTTGAAATATTCATCAATACCAATTTCTTCAAATTTATAATTTTTTGAAAGTATGTTATAGTTAATAAATTGTATTTCAAATTAAGAACAACACAAATAACACATAAGAAAGTGTTCATAAATTTTGTCCCTGGTTATAATTGAACTATATAACAAATCACTCGGAACCACGTAAACAAAATGGAGGTTAAAGTTGCAAAATTCTTGATACGTGCGTTGCAGTATTTTAGAAATAAAGTAGTTGATTTGAATTAAATGACTTCCAACTATATGTAGGATGACTATTAACACATTCGAAAAAATCAATCCCCTAGATGAAACCATAGTCATAGATTGACATAATATAGAAGTTTGGCAACACAACATTCGTGGGGTTGATTGATCTAATTAACAAATTGTAAAAAATTAATACATCTAATATTAATATTTTAAAAGATTAAAGGATATGCACCAGGGACGGAGCCACAAATTATGTTTAGGGGGACCAGACATAAAAGTGTAATATATTAAAAAAGTATAATATTTAATGCACAATTTATATAATTTTTTTAAAAAAATTATAAGATAAGTTCGAAGTAAATTGTCAAACAAATATAGACAAAAGTAACATTTTCTTCTAATAAATTAATCTTCAATCATTTGTTACCTCAAGTTAAGGTGTTATGTCATTTATCCTCTGATTTTCCTTGTCGACGGGTTTCTTATTAATTTAATGAAATGGTTGGCCCTGCCATGTACTCCATCCGTCTCATAATATTAGTTGTTTAAAGTTTGTGCACGATTATTAAAGAAATGATTAATTGTGTTGATTTTATTGATAAAATTTGTAGCATATACTAAAATATCCTTATTAATTGTAGTTAGTGAAGTAGTTAAATGGGATACAATTCAATAAATAAGGGTATAATAGTGGAAAAAAATAATAAATATTGCATTAGTATTATAAAGTGACAATTATATTGAGAAAAAAAATGCTAAAGAAACAATAATTGTGAGACGGAGGGATTATCATCTTAATCAGTTTATTCTATTTTAAATGTTTAATTTGGTTTTGAATTTTCTGCCTTTAATCATCTTGGGGGATTAAATTTGTATTTCTTTTCCTAAAGGTCTTTAATTTACTTTGAGCATTTGACTTCTTTTGTTTACAAAAAAGAAGTTGAAAATTAAGTATTTAAAACTCAATATATTAGATAAAAAAGAGGGAGTATACAATATCTTATAAAATTCATAAAAAAAATATAGACTTGAAAATAATAATATATTACTATAAATCTTAAAAGGGATTGTGGTCTCTAGCTCGGTCTCTGAGATACACTTGTACTAGCAATCAATTAATCAATGACACTAATCACATGCATCGTCCTTCTTTGGTCTTGCAATATGAAACTCATGGCCCATTTTCCTTAGGCTATAGTTTTTTTTCTTCTTAAATATGCATTGGTCCCTCCATTTTTATCAGATTTTGACATTGGTCCCTGCATCTTTTTTTTGGGATTGGTCCCTGCACTTCGTAAAGATTTTGGCTTTGGTCCTTCTCTTAAGTCCAAGTTAAAAAAAACCAAAACTAACGGTTTGTCACATGGATGAATCATTCCACGCCTCGTGGCACATTAAAAGATAAAATTTTCAGACTTAAAATATTCCAAGTATTTAATTCATTATTAGTCCCTACACTTTCAACATTTTTTGTTATTTGTCCCTACACTTTGGTATTAGTCCCTGACCTTTTTCTTTTCTTTTTCTTTTTATTTATTTCAATGATATTATTATATTATATTACTATTTTGTTCATTATTTTTATTGAGAATAATTCTAAAAAATAAAATTAAAAAAATCCTTTTTAATGAAAGATTAAGCTTTAATCTTATTGCATCGTCATTTTTCTCTAATTGTGATGTTCCTGCTTCCAACTGAACTATGTTCATGGGAAATATTAGAAAAATTATTGAAATTGATGAAATAAGCTAATTAAAATTATATGTTATATTTTTAACAAAATATTTAAATTTAATTATCATTGAGGAGTATATTTTTTCAATATATATTTACTTTGCAAGGGAAGATAATGTATATTTTATCATAATATGAAAAGGGAAGATAAATTAAGGTTCTCTTAGAAGAAGAAAGTGTAATTTACTGTGAAAACGACGTGTATTTTTTTTTTTTTTGACAATTTGAAAATGATTTATATTAATAAATAAATTCTTAAATATTTAATAATAACTCAAAAATACAACATGACTATAATTTTAAATTTACATGTTTAACAGATAACCACTCATACGACTGACCACTGTCATATTGCATAGATAATGGTGATTTAAACTTAAAGGTGATTCACCATTATTGAAGAATCCATATTGGTGATTTAAAACTTAAAAAAATTATTTTATTTTTTATAATTTTGTTAGGGGAGATGTTTTAGAATAATTCTCAATGAAAATAATGGAAAAAGTGTTGAGGACAAAATCCTTATTTAATGTTTTAAAGATCACAAACATTTTATACTTATTTTTTAACTTCTTATCTATTAATGTGTTTTGTGATAAATGTTTCATAAGAAGAATGTTCTTGTTAAAGAGAAGAATGTTCTAAACTTACAAGTGAAGTTAAAAACATCCTCATCAAAGCAAAAGAAGCAAAAGGACATCAATGAACTTTTTACTACAATTCAACATGTACATCATTAAAATCAAAGAGTAAAATATTTCTTATGTCTCACCAAAAGAAGATACCTTTGACACATGACATAAATAGAAGGAATCTCATATGATTACATAAGGCTTTGCATTTAAAGAAAAATGAAGAAGCACATTCCTTAAAGGAAAGAAGAAAATCAGTTTGCACAAAGAAAGAATGTTCTTGAGAACATTCTAGTGAAGCTTCAAAGAAATACAAATGACATCATAATGTCCCATCAAATATGCCACCAGATGACAGCTGGCCTACACCACACGGTTTGATTCAAAAGGCTTGGAACAGAAAGAATGTTCTTAAGAACATTCTCCATTTGCCAGATTTTGCAACTTGGGCATTCTTGTGCACCAAGCAACAAAAAGACAACATATGCCTCAATTAGAAATGTGTCATACAATTGTATTATTAAGTGGGCTTCAAGTCGTCAACCTCTATGAATAGAGGAAAATCTCAATGATATTTGCAAGGGCTTGCACACAAAGAGTTCAATCTCTCTCAATGTGAATATTATCACAACATTCAAAAGCACTTCAAACAACAAACAAACTTCAGCTCTCTCACGAGATTTGGATCATAATCATTCAAGTTTGTATTTATCATACTCTCAAACAAGTGTTGAGAAAATCAGATCCAACACAAAACCTTTCATCATACACATTGTATTTAAATCTCAAGTCTATTTGTCATAATAGTTTAAGAAGAAGTTGTTCCAACTTTTCTTGCGTGATCAAGAATTGTAGAAGCCTGTTGAGGTTGATAATACAAAGTGTAACAGACTGATCTGGCGCGATCAAGAATTGTAGTGCCACTAAGAACGTTCTGGTGGCTTGAAACTATAGTGGAAAATCTCACAAGAAGTGTGGAGACTGGACGTAGCCTGCTTTGGGTGAACCAGGATAAATCTCTTGTGTCATCTTCTAACCCTCTCTCTTTATTTTCTTAAACACAAGACACACACCATCACTATCATATTATTTAATTAACTATCCAGAACATTTTGGTCCTTACTAATTCATATCCAGAGTTCTCTGGTCCTCAACTAACCTTTAATATTGTCTTATTATTTAGCTTAAATATTTGCTTTATATTTATCCAGAGTTCTCTGGTCCTTAATTAAATATTAATATTATTTTATTATTCAGTTTATATGTATAATTGTTATCCAGAATATTCTGGTCCTAATATAAATAGTTTTACATTTATAATCTTCCAGAGTTCTCTGGTCCTTAATAATTATTAAATACTGCTTTATTAATTCCATCTAAATATTAATTAAAGAATTATTATCCAGAACATTTTGGTCCTTTATAAAACTATCTTTTTACTAATCTCTCTAAACTATATTGGTCTAACCTTACCAAGAAATTTTTTTTTGAGTATATTTACTTGTTAAACTTTCAAAATTAAAATTTAAAAAAGGTCACGATTCAAACCTCCTTTTTCCTGCGACAATTATTGCTACTTCAACAAGAATAAACATAATAATATCATTGGGAGATATATTTCTTCACAAAAAAATATCATTGGAAGATATTGAAAAATTAAAAATAAAAAAATAAAGGGTTTATGGCCCAATACCAAAATGCATGGATCAATATCAAAAAGTGCGGAAGTGCATAGACTAATACAAAACTTTGGAATATTTTAATTTTAAAAATTTTGTCTTAGTGTGCCACGTGGCGTGAAATGATCAGTCCATGTGGCACACCGGTAGTTTATTTTTTTATAACTTGGATTTAAGAAGGACCAAAGCTAAATTTTGTATAAAGTGCATGACCTAGCACCAAACGAAACAAAGTTTAGAAACCAATGTCAAAATCTTGTAACAGTGCACAGACCAATAACATATTTAAATTTTTTTTTTATTTCCTAAGGAAGCTACTACAGGTCATTTTGGGAGCATTTGGGTCCACCCTAACAACACTGATATCGTGTTCATTCACTATCGGATAATATGCCTCAATCCATTAATTTCACCATATCTAATAGTTATGGGAGCATTGTGCTAGTGGTCCAGTTTATGGCTCTGGTGTTAGATTGATTTTGAATTTACTACTGGATACTCGTGAATCTCGCCTCACTCGAGACAAGCATGACTTGTTTTTTTGTTTTTATGACTGATACACAGAAATAGAACCTACCATCCTTAAATATTAACTCTCCACGTAATAGTTTTACAAAGTTTCTCGTAATGACTTTCAAGTTCATGAAAACTGTTGTATAGTGCCCCATAGCTTCTTTCTGCGCAGATTCATGCAACAGTTTTCATGAACTTGAAAGTGATTATGAGAAACTTAGTAAAACTACAATCGGAATCAAATCATGGAGTGTCGGACCAGTTTCAGCTTGGGCTAACAAGGATGATGAAAGAATTAACATTGGCTGAACTCGAAGCAAAAGGAGTCTGAATTGTATGTTGTATGTAAGTTTTGGCAGCTTTACTAGGCTTCCAATAATAGCTAGAGAAAAATAATTGGATGGTGTTTCATCAACTACACCTCTTGAAGTACAACAAAGATTACATCATCTTTATTGGAATCGTCTAATCTGCTTTCTCACCAAGTGCTTTAGATTTCTTCAATGATTTCAGCTCATCAAGCTCATCTATACACTGAGCTCCTTGTTTGTGCACTTGCAAGTGTTTAATAAACTTAGCTCTTAAAAACCCTCCAAAATTCCACTTGCAAACAAAGCAGTAAGTAATAGAGGTTCCATAACGTGATAAAAAAGGAGCAATTTAAGGTTGTGTACTTGCAGTCTATCAAATATATATTAGTGATGACACTAGGTCATACATCATTTTTGTTACAGTTTTTATGTAGTTTTGGTCGAGTTCAGGTGATTATGCATGAGTCAAAAGGTGAAAAAGGACTGTTTTGTAAGTCTAAAGCTGAGGAAAATCGTACTCCGATTTGGTGACATCGTAGTACGATTATGAAGCTAAATCGAGACATGTTGTCTCGTAAAAAATCGGAGTACGATTTCTTAGGAATCGGGCTATGATTTTAAGACGCTCCTGTGTCAGATTTGAGTTAAATGAGCCATCGTGCTCCGATCTGCAACATCGGAGTACGATTTTAGCGTTTCTGGGAAATTTCCTATAAAAGGGAAGTCAATTTCTGAAAGGAGGGTTCGAAAAATTAGAGAGAAAAACTGACTTTTGGAGTTGGATCACTGAGCAGAAGGTGGGAGTCCATCAAAACTCATAGCCGGTTATCAATTTCATGTAATGAATTCTTCTTTATCATTAGTTATTTATGCTTTAGCCATGAGTAGCTAAATCCTTTGAAATTAGGTCAAGAGATGATTTTGTGATAGCTCATACTTATGTAACCTGAAACTCTTATTGTTTATGAATGTCAATCTAGTTTATTCAGTATAAATCATTCTTCATGCCTTTATGATTCTGACCAAATATAATTGATTCAAGAGATTATATGACTATTGATAGTAGCGTGTAACTCAGACATATTTATGATGTTCAATCTAACAGACAATCTAGGGATAGAGCGTTGTTAGGTTGTGATAATTGAATTAACGGACTTAAAAACCTTTGATGATTAGGTTCACCAAAGGAATTAGGGAATTATGATTAGATAAGAGGACTTAGGATCAAGGGATTGACCTAAGTTAATTTGTTAATTCGTCGTTAAATTTGTGACATTTGTAGATTTAAAGAATCAGGTTGCTATTGAGTGATGTGTAGATGAGTCGAATGACCTAGTCATCTATCTAAACTATTTCTAAAACCAACTTTAGTTTCGTCATTTTATTTACAATTGCACTAAAAACCAATTTGCCTAAGGCAGCCTCCAATTTAATTATATCTTACTGTTGACGTCCTTGTTACATAGAAATCAAAACAGTCCATGAGAAAACGAATTATTTTATTACTCGATTTAAAATTAGTACACTTCCTAATTGAACAATTAGGATCAATTTAAGGTTGTGGAAGATGAAAGGTATTGACCTCCCTATAAAGGAGCAAGATAGTGTGGGCCATAATGAAACAATGTGAGGTTGGCTTGAGACCTTCGAGTGTGCTCTTTCTAAAGGTTCATGCTCAATTCTCTCATGTGTCAATTTATGTGGACTAGTTTACCATCTTCAAAATAAAAATTAGTCTACATACATCAACATTTTAAAATAAATGTCCTTTAAGTTTGTTTCACATAGATTATGAAAATGAATGAATATAATGATTATATAAAATTTTCCATTAACTATTGATTATTATCAATTGTCATAAATATATAGTTGAATTTCATTATTATAAAATAGTGTGCACATTATTAATTAAAGATAAAGTTGAAATAAATTAATTTATATTGCAATGAAAAGGTGAAATTAAACTTATTTTAAGACAAATTTCTTCTCTTAAAATGACACTTATTTTAAGACGGAGATAACTTCGCATCGGAGGGAAACAATTTGTAGGGAGAATAATAAAATAGGAGGAGATCGTTTACCTACGAAGTCAAATTTGGTGGCCAAAGGGGTTCTTTTTGCAGATATGGCATCATGTATTGCTGGATGTGGTCTCTCTGAAACAGCCCAACATCTCTTTTTGTCGTGTGACACTTTTGGTTCTATTTGGCAGCTTGCACGTGATTAGATTGGTTTTTACGGGGTGGACTCCGATAATATTTCTGATCATTTACAGCAGTTCACTCATATGACAGGTGGCGGTAAAGCTAGATGTTCTTTCCTGCAACTTATATGGCTCTTTTGTGCCTAGGTTGTGTGGAATTAGCGTAATAATCGCTTGTTTAATAATGTAACCACTCATATACCCCGCTTGCTCGACAAAGTTAAGATGTTGTCTTTTGGTTGGCTGAAAGTTAAAAAAGCTACTTTTACTTTTGGAACTTAGCAATGGTGGTCTCTCTGAAACGACCCGACATCTCTTTTTGACGTGTGACACCTTTGGTTCTATTTGGCAGCTTGCGCGTGATTGGACTAGTTTTTACGGGGTGGACTCCGATAATATTTCTGATCATTTACAACAGTTCACTCATATGATAGGTGGCGGTAAAGCTAGATGTTCTTTCCTGCAACTTATTCGGCTCCTTTGTGCCTGAGTTGTGTGGAATGAGCGTAATAATCGCTTGTTTAATAATGTAATCACTCTCATACCCCGCTTGCTCGACAAAGTTAAGATGTTGTCTTTAGGTTGGCTGAAAGCTAAAAAAGCTACTTTTACTTTTGAAACTCAGCAATGTGGTCGAGCCCTTTAGCTTGTTTCGGCATAGGCTAATGCTGTTTGTTTGGTTCCTTGTGTCTACGTTAACTCTGTGTACTTTTTAGTAGTCTCTAAGGCACATTTTATACTTTTGTTGACTGCTTTGTTGGGTTTATAATATATTATTTTGGCTTGTTAACATAAATAAATTGGAGCGTGGATAATTGGGGGATATATTTTTTATTTAAATTAGAAATTCTCAAATTAATCCTATGAAACACTATAAATAAAATTTAGAAGTAATCTTATATAAATACTGTAAAGGTTCTGGTGATATTCATTAATTCAGCTGTGGCCTGCAGATCTTCACCATAGTGTCAGAGGATTGGCTGCAACCGATTGCATATGTCGGGTAACAAAACCAACGCTGAATTTTGCAGTAAAAACACTGAATTATGTTATGGAAAAAACTTAGGTACAATTTTTTAGGTGCTTTTCGTATGGTTTTTAACTAAAATTATAATTTTTTTGGAAATAAGAAACTTCGAGAGAATTATGGATTTAAGGAAATCATGTTAAATTTAGTTAAAAACTATACGAAAAACATCTCAGTAATTGTACCTGTTATAACCTCTTCTCATACATGTGGGAAGCACGTGACTATGTTTGGATAATTAATTAATTAAATGTTTCAAGCATATCCATGTTTTGTTTCCTAGTTGAAATTGTAGCAATATTTGTAGTCTTTTTCTTTTTACATTTCTTAGATGGTGGATGTTGTTATAATATGGGCATACTGAATTTGACCAATCGTAAAAAGTTGTCGATTTTTTTTATACATAAATTGTGTTTTTTTTAATATGTCTGACTTTCATATTTCAATGTTACATTTACTAGTTTTTTGTTTATTATACATTTACCTTATAAATTATTTTACACTGACATAAGTGAAGAGAGAATAAATAAGTGACTACACCAAGAAAAGGCAAGAAAATATTTGAAATTTGTTTATTAATTGAAGTTTTCATTAATGACAAATGTTCATTTTAAGTGTTAGTGAACTATACTTCCTCCGTCCCAAATTGTATGACGTTTTGGGCATTTCATACATATTAAGAAATGCAATTAATATTGTATGGAAAAAAGATATTATGAGGTGTTTTACAAAATTGTCCTTAATAAATAATATAGGAAAGATAAATGAAAGAATTGAAAGAAGAGGTAGTAATAAATAGTTAAGGTTATAATAGGAAAAGTAACATTAATGTTGCATTG
>Ga0228711_1002844_pt1 | contig 26835 bp, 18 predicted proteins | sample MedpolnodulmetaG_2_FD_177996 | JGI IMG/M metagenome (GOLD analysis project Ga0228711, IMG submission 177996) | Root nodule microbial communities from Medicago polymorpha collected in Santa Monica, California, United States - brown nodules | ecosystem: Host-associated > Plants > Roots > Nodule... | reverse complement strand
GTTAATAATTACTACTCCCTCCTTTCATTGTTGTAAATAGAATTCCTTTTTTTTTTTTAACATTAATTGAATAATTTATGTATCTAATATATCATTTAATGAGTTTTCCATGATGCATGGTTGTCTCCGAAGAAAGGACTTTGAATTTTAAGAAAAATAAGTCATAGGTTAGCAACTTGGCAACATAATTTTTTAAATAAAGTTGGTTGTATGAAACTCGTTAAATCGGTTTTGAATTTCATTTCCAATTACTACATGCAAGTGGCTTGACTACCTCAATCAACATGTGAGTCTATTGACAAAATGGCTAGGAATTTCTTGTGGAAGGGTAACTCGAACTCGGGTATCCACCTAGATGGCGGGAAACAAAATCACTAAAAATAAAAAGTTAGGTGGTCTCGAAATTCGAAAGGCAGGGGATGCTAATACTTCTCTGTTAGGCAAGTTGGTTTGGAGTATTCACCAAATTTGTGATTCTTTATGGGTTCACGTACTGAAACGCAAGTATATTAATGATGAAGTGTTTCATAACACAAATAAGAAACCGGGATCGGTAACTTGGAATGCTATCATAAATGCGCTTTTCTCCCTTAGGGAGGGTTTTGAATTACAGTTGGGTGATGGAAATTGCTCCTTCTGGTACACAAATTGGTCGTGCATAGGTAAATTAGTAGAATAGGTTCTCTTTGTGGATATAAATGATTTGCATATGAGAGTGAGGGATGTTTATGATGATGGAACCTGTAATTTTAACTTGTTATATACTAATATTTCTACTGTTGTCAAGGAATTTTTGCAATCTATTCCTATGTGTTTGAATCCCACGGTGACTGATTGTTTTACCTGGAAAGGAAATTTGAATGGTATATACTCTACGAGAGATGGATATTTTTGGTTTTACAGATTTAACTTTGTTGGGAATTTATTAGACAATGTATCGTGGACTTGGTTGTGGCACATCCCTGCCCCTGATAAGTTGATTTTTTTTTCTTTGGACAACTTTACATAACCCCCTCCCAACTTGGTTGATGTTGTGTCACCGTGGTATGATCCAGATGAACCTATGTCCTTGGTGTAATCAGGAAGATGAGATAATGTTCCACTGCCTCTAACTTTGTGTATTGTCTTTGGCAAGATATTGGCTTCTCCGATTTGACTTTCTTCCAAGGGATGATCTCTATGTTTGGCTGCGTCGTGGTATTGATGGTAAATCTAGCTTTTTGTTTATGTCACCTTGTTGGTGGTTAGGAATGAGGATGGTGCTTGGGTCCTTGGTTTTGCTGGTAATATAGGCTTTTCTAACATCTCCATGCAGAATTATTGGTAGTTTATCACGGGTTGCTTATGGCTTGAGAGTTTGGTATTTCAGAGTTGTGGTGTTATTCAGATTCTAAGACAACAATCAAGTTAATTTCAAACCCCATGAATGATTGACATCACTATGCAACAATTTTTTACAATATGAAGGAGCTCCTTTCTAAGGACTTACACGTTCACATGTTACATATTCTTCAGGAGGGGAATGCCTGCGAAAACTATCTTGTCAAGCTTGAAGCTAGTAGCCATGAGACTTGTTGTACTATTGTAGTTTCTCTAGCCAAAATTAGCCTTCTCTTACCAGGTGATCCTAATGGGACTTTATTTTCTACCTAGTCTTTTGTTGTTTTTCTTTTTGGGTTCTTTTCTCTTATTGTTCCAAAAAAATGGTTAATTAAGTAAATAGTCCTTGTAAATATTCAAATTTAGTTTTTGGTCCCTAAAGGATAAAATCACACTTTTTAGTCCTTGTGACATTTTCCTTTAACATTTTAAGGACAAAAAATGTTGACAGAAACTTTTTACTGAGATTAAAAATATTGATGGAAAATTTACAAGGACTAAAAATATTGACAACTTATCAAAAAAAATATATTGACAAAAAAATTTAGAGGACCAAAAAGTGCAATTTTATTTTGTAAGGACTAAAAATGAAATTCTGAATATTTAGAAAAACTATTTACTTAATTAACAAAAAATCATTTAATTTTTTAAGGACGAAAAATCATTTAATAAATATACAAAATACTTCCTCCGTCACTATATTTAAGCAACTTTTTCATTTTCCACATTTCTTAAGAAAAGTTGTTATTGTAATTAATGTGTTTATTTTGTGTGTTAATATTACTAAATTGTCCTTTGTTTGTATGTGTATTAAACTTGATTTTTCATATTTTAAGACAAATTAATAGTATTAATTAAGGGTATGTTTAGGAAAAAAAATAAATGCATCTAGTAATTTGAAAAAAGGTTTACATTTATAGATAAAAATAAAGTCAAATGATGCTTAGATATAAGGACAGAGGGAGTAATAAAATATTTCAATTTGTCCCCTTTCCATTTACTCTCTCCGTCTCACAATAATTATCTCTTTATCAATTTTTCTTTTTCTCAAAATAATTGTCACTTTAGAATACTAATGCAACATTTATTATTATTTTCTATTATTATACTCTATTTATTGAATTTCATTCAACTTTATTATTCTACTTACTACAATTAATAAGGGTGTTTTAGTAAATGATACTAAATTTATCCTTAAAATTAACATAATTATAAACGTGTAAAGACTATTATTTAAAAACGACACTTACTGCATCTCACAAAGTCTTGAATTGTTGATTGGTTCAGTTGGAACCGTGAAACTCGAGAAAAGGAGAAAAGTCTTCAACAGCTTACTTCTGCTATGAGCACATGCAATTGAAGCTTATTTTCAACGCTAACTGATATTCTTTGATAAGAACAGAAATCATGATATTCGTTGATGGAGTTCCATTCTCTACGCATTCATCTTCAACATCTCATTCTCAATCTCAATCTCAGGTAGGTAATTACGTATTCTCTCTCTTTTTCCAAATACTTCACCGATCAAGGCTTCATTCATATTCAAATTTCAATTGCTTACTGGTTGAGATTTAATTAATTAATTAATTTTGCAGGGAGTGGATATTCTATTTGCTTTGTTGGAAAATCCCATTCTTGTATCCGCCTCAACCTCTTTAAAGGCAAATCCAGAAAAGAAGTTCTCAGTTTCCGAGGAGTCTAATCCAGAGAGATCAAAATGGCTTTATTTATTCCAAAGAGAATATGCCACTGTTGATCCCGCATTTGTCCACGTACGCCCTTTGTATTATTATTTCAAAAGTACCTATTATGTTTTTATAAGAGATGATGCATGTTAAGTTCTATACTTAGTTTTAAGGTTTATACTTCATTGTAGCATGCAACTAATATCTTTTGAATGCAGTCACCTCATACTTAATTGGACTGTGAGTGACATAATCTGTGAAATTTCTTTTTTCTGTCCTCGATGTTCCACGGCACGTCATATCCAGTCCATTTCTGTAATAATTTTATATTGGTTAGGCTCTGGTTGACCTTCATTCTTGTTAGAGAAACATATACTAAAGTTTGAGCTAAAGCTGACGAGGCTCTTTAAAATACGATGTTTTAAATCATTTTCTAAACTCCATGACATTATTGTTTTAGTTCTCGAAGCCTGTTAAGAAATGTAGCTGTGTGATGATGCTTTTACATTTCAAATTCAACCAGAAGTTCTATGTCTTACGTTTCTTTAGTAACATTGTATTTATCTGCTTTTTTTTTCTCTCCTTTCCATGTATCACTAGTTTGTTGGCACTGATGAAGCGACAACATGTGTAGGAGTTGTTATTCGGAACCCAAGAAATGGAATGTAAGGATTGAAAATTAGTTAATACATAGATAAGAATTCCACTGTATATCAAGTTTTACAGATTCTTCCACTTGTTGTTCAATTACTTATTTTATCATTTTTAATTTGATTCTGCAGGACGTCGGTTTCCCATATGGATTCACCAAAGATTGTAGAAGTGGGCCTCTCTCAAATGTTATCGCTACTTGTTGACAACAGTTTGGAGAATGAGTTTGAGGTGCTTTTCATATTCTCTGTTTCTCTACTTTCTATAGGGATTTCTTGTTTGATTGCTACTTTTTGTCTATAACATATTTTCTGATGTAAAGTATCTGTTTTATTAAAAAAATGTAGGTGCATCTAATTGGGGGTTTTGAAGAAGTTTTACCACAAGTCTGGCCAGGGTCTCCTGCTTTTATAGTGATTTTTCAATTTTGTAGTTTTCACTTAGAGAATGAATGATTGACGTTAAATTTGTTGTGACCTTTGCGCAGCATGACCATGGTAGTGTTGTGTCAGAAAGTGGTGAAGAGTTGGATGGTTATTCTATTCCTTTGTGCTCAAAGATTGTTCACACTTTATGGTCAAGAGAAGAGAAGTTTCACATCCGAACTACATGTGTTCTTGGACATAATACCAAAAGGGATTCTGATGGAAACGCTTATCCTATTTTTAATGGATTTGTGGTTAGTTTTTGCTTTTAAATATTCTTATTTCAGCTTGTTCATTTACAGTATTTGATAAACCTCTTGCTTTTCATCACTACAAAACTTATATACTTATTAAGGATTTATAGGTTTGACCGCTCAGGGTTGGAGAAGAAATAAAATAGAGAAAGATGGCTTACTGATAGTAAACTGAAAATACAATTGATAGCATTACTACATTACTTTAAGATAATACTAAGATTGATACTATGAATTACTTATAAGCCTGAGCCCACTAACAATTAGACTAATTACCTAAAAGCGTAATAACCCTTTAAATTATATATGAAAACAGGTCATAGATTGCTTCCTTGATCAAGTAACTTATGATTCTACAATATCTTAAAGTTTCTAACATAATCTAATTATCTGCTAAATATTCTGTGACATACCTATATACACGTTTGACATCTCGGTTCAATGGTTTGGCAAAAACTGTTAGTAGTCTTTTTTGGTGCAATAGTTACATGCATTATCAAACCATTATATGGGATTATAATTTATTACATCCTATGCACCATTTCAGGTGGAGACTGCAACAGGAACTGTCATCCCAGCAAGTTTTGATAGAAGTTCTAGATGCCCAGATGAAATTGTCAGAAGAATTCGAGTTTCTGTTTCTTATGAAGATTCTAGTTGGAATGGGAAGTTGCTAGAGACATATGATACTACCAGCGACACCTTCAGAATTTCTCCATGTTGCTGGTAACAGTGTTTCATGAATTGTTCTTCAAACCCTACATGAAAAAATGCTTAAGGGCACAATGCTGAAATAAGATTGAGTAATGGAAAATAGTTCCTTTAAAGTGTGATTTCCCTAAAGTGAGCATACTATTGTTTATCAATCTAAAGTAAGCATTCAAGTATGTTGTATGTTCCCTTAAATGAAAGGTGGATACACCTTGTTCAAGACTAAGGCCATGTTTGGATAAGCAGATCAATTAAGTGCTTATAGTATAAGCGCTTATCATATAAGTTTATGTATGATAAGCACTTATACTATAATAATTTTATGTATTCTAGTAAAAAATATTAAAAAATTATGTATAATATATTTCTATAACAAAAGATAAAGTAAAGTCAGTTTCCATATAAGCTACAAGACTTTTTGATAATCTATTCTGGAGAGCTTATGAAAATAAGTTGAAAACAGCTTACAGACATGTAATAAGCTGTTTCAATAAGCTTTATGAAACAGACTCACATGTGCTTATGTCCGTAGGTAAGCTCAAATAAGCCAATTCAAACAGGCCCAAACTTGGGAGGAGCTTTATCCAATAATTATTTGTGCTAGTCCATGCATATTAGTGAAAATTGTTCTCTTCTGATGTATGATAACTTCTTCCTTGCTGATGAACTTAATATATTGATCATGAAATCCTTTTCTATATTCTGGTATACTGATGCTTCTTGCCCCATCTTATTTAGGACCCGGCGCCAATATCATATTGCTTTGTCATTTCAGCATTATTCTGATTCAGAAGTTCTTTCAATCTGTTCTACCTCACCTACTGCCGAGGGCCCAGATTTTGTGGATGATTTAAGAAGGTAAGTTTTGATTGGTTCTGATTTAATATTATCTTATTTAAAATTTTAGTCTTTGAAGTGACCGATAACAAACATTATTTTATGTTCTGAGGCAAAGAGAAGCTCGCATACACACACACACACAATTATACATATATAAATAGGGATATGTTTACTCCAGGGATACCTCATTAAACTTACTCCACGTCTTGACCCTTGTTTTCTTTTTAATCTAACGGCTAAAAACTTATCAATAATGACATGGCAGTTTGACTTGTGAGCTTTCATCGTTTTTGGGTCATCTTAAAACCTTGTAATTCTTCTACAACTGATAAATCTAGATCCTACAATCATCGAATTTAATGAATTTCCACATTTATTTTTTATTGGCAACTGCAACTTGTTCTGGCCTACGAGAGATGGTTTTGTAATTGAGATTTTCAATTTATTCTCTTCACTTGTTTCAATTAATTCTTTATTAGTGCTCTTGAAATAATTCCATTCCTGAAGGGAATAGAAAACCAATTGCACAACTCAGTAAAAACAAATTCTGCACATGTGGGAGAGTTTTTTATGGCCGCCGTCCTATTTTATGAAGCAATGCCCTATCATACGTGGGAGAGAAAGCAAAACCAATCACTTGAGGGAGGGAGAGATATGATGTGGGAAAGTGTGTTAGGAGGAAAAACACGTGAAGTGGTTGAGGGAGTGAGGGAGAGAGAGAGAGAGCATGTAGCATCTAAGAGCATATGCATGAGAATTATCAAGCGCGTAATTGGGTTTTGGGTATGGGCAGAGGATAGGAGTTGGTCTTCTGCTTTGAGCTTGTAACAGAGGTTTCTTCCTCTTGTCCTCTCACTATCAAGAGTGTTTTCGTATTCATATCTTTTCAGTTTATCAATCTGCTTTCTTGTAAACTATCTTTTCTGTTTTGAAATATATAGTGCGAAAACAATGAAACAAAGCCGTCCTTTTGTGTCCTACATAGGTAGCTCAGTTGCTGAGCTAAAGGACACCGCTATCTTACTAACATTTGTGTATCTAATTTTCTTTTTTGATATATTATTTGGCAGAAGCCAGGGTGTTTTAGCAAGATTATAACCATTTGCTTTTTTCTGTGCATATCTGAGTACCAGTAGACTAATAACAATTCAATATATAAATCTATGTACAGTTCATTGTTTTCTAGAACTTCATATTTATAAGAAAATCGCATGAAATAATGACCACTTTGCCCATCTTCAGGCAGTGGAACTACATTATTGAGCATCCACACTGGACAGAAACTTTTCCCAAGAGGCAACCTCGCATTTTTACAAGGAGTGCTGATGGAAAGTGGAAAAGGTGTTGATGACATTGACATGCTACTTGGCTAACATTATTCAAGGCATCATATTTTGCAGCTACATTATTCAAGACATGAAGTTCAGTCTCAGAAGGAACATTTGCTCACATGCTGTGGTAGCATGCATCAAACTATCAATGCTGAAAATGCACTTTAGGTCAATAGGAAACTGCAGAGAGGGAACCAATGTGAAGTTTGTCTAAACATTTGAATTTATAATTTCATGATGATAGTAATTTAAAATAGGATTAAATTTTTTAATGAATTTTGCCTACAGAGTACTGGTATCCAATCAAACTTTAGGGTATCTAAAAATTTACCAAAAAGAAAACTTTAATCAGCTGTCAAATTATTTACGTGATTCAATTTTATCTCATCCGTCATCGAATCATGTCTTCTTTGGCTTTCACTCTCACTCACCTACCACCACATGATGAACCGGTCTATTATATCTATAAATGTATCAGGTCCCCAATAATGTTGCTTATGCGTTAACCAATTTTTTTATTTTATTGTTGAAGAACTCAAAAGTGGAAAAAAAATATTCGGAGTTAAATCGGGTAGTGAACATGGTTCAAAAGTGTGCTACTTTTGAACAGAAACGCACTATCTTAATGGAGCTATTCATGGGTACAAGACTTTTTTCCAGCGATCCAGTTTGATCTGAAGTTTGTACGGAGGATGATTTGCCTCCTGATGGAACTTTTATCGTAAAGAGTAGGGTGCATTTGATTTGCTAAAAAATGAAGGACAGAACATAACAACTCTAGTTGTCCAGTGTTTGATTTGTACAACTGTTTCAGGTACTGACAAACTAGAGGCAAGGGAGACAAAAACTCATATTTTTGTCTCTCACCAAACCACAACACAATTTTTTGTCCCACTTACAAGTTGTCTAAAATACCAAAATAGCATTTTGTCCTCCAAAAATCGTATAAAATCAAAAATTGCTCAATGCCATAAAAAAATTGTCATGTGCTGTTCTGCCTTGTGTTGTACTGTTCTATCTTGTACTGTTCTGTCCAGTACTTAATGTTTTGCAAACCAAACACACGTTGCTTATCACTCGTATGTGATGGTTTGTATGGAGAAGATTTGGCTATCCAATTGTTTGAAATTTCAATTAGAGAGATCGTTGAGGAAATGTGTCTTTGTACCAAAATGTCATCTTAAGTAATCGATTTTTCAAGTGAGGTTGAGGATATATTTGGAAAAGAAGCTAGCTATTGTTGGGATGAAGTCTTTGGTTTCTGCTTTCGTTAGACGGTTGGATGTCCAGGTTGTAGAACCGAATCAGGAGCTGCAGTTTGCACCATATTTAAATGCTATGTTTAGAGGTGGCTTGCTGGACAATGGTTAATGTTTATGCAGTTTGATCGAATTAGCATGTAGTCACCAGAAGAGATTAAAATAATTGAATTGAATTCTGCTATATGATAATATGAATGTGAACATCAGCTGTTTATGCAAGCTTTTTTTTTTTTTTTTTTTTTTTTTTTTAATTTGCAGAGAGTTCGCAAACGTTTTTTACGGTAAAGGAATCACAACGTAAAACACTTTGCAATAATAGAGTTCATATGGTAACCCAAAAATCTAAAGACACCAATAACATTTGAAAGAAAGAAATTTTAATACAATGAATCAATTGGATATCAATGTCATTACAGGAAATAAAGTAAAGAGAAATTAAGAATTTTTTAAAATGACAAATGATCAAGGTACAATATTACTCATTCACTAACGTAATGATTTTTACAGAGATTAGACTTTTCGTCCAAATAGAAAAGATATCGGATGCATATATAGCTTAATTCAAATAAGTCAAACTATAAATAGCTCATCTCATTTATTTTACAAGTTAATTATCAAACTGAATCTCAAACTATCTCAAACTATTTTCGAGTTGATTTGGTTGATTGTTATATAATATGAACTCCATTATATATAACTTTATTCCTTCAATTGTTAACCCAGCAAGCATAAGAAACTAACTTACGTGGAAATACTCATGGCGATACATACGCCATTAATTTTTTTTTCCATTTTATTTCAATTGTTATCGAATTTTCTTCTTTCAAATGCTATTATACCTGGACCAATTAAGAAACAGTATATAGAGATTATGACAGAGCTCAAAATGTGCTCCAAAGTAAACTTTATCCTCATAATTTCTTGATGCTGCTCAATTCAATTAAACTGGAAAGAAAGATATGCTCTCGACACAGGATAGGACCACCCTCACTCTTTGTTCAACTCAAACGATCTAGTTTCTTCCCACACAAGTTGTATAATGTTTCAGGGATAAATAAAAGACAAAAGCATGATTGATTCGCAGGCTTCAACTTGTAATAGAAGCAAATACAATCTTCAACATCAGTGATGCTCAAATATCATAAGGATATCAATTCAGTCAATCTAGACAATAAGTAGATGATTTAATTGAACATCACAAAGTTTGAAAAGTCATATCCTTATTAATATCTCAATCGCGCTCGCTGATGGCAGTCAAATGCTCGTCAATTTCCTCGGTGGACAAAACTCTAAATTCTGGCTTGTCTTTTTGCACCACTCCTACCTAGAAAATGCAAAATACAACCATTTACATTAAAACATGATGAAAAGCACTTGTTGGATGGCAATAATCACAAATTTTAATCATTCCTAACTTTCAAACGAGAAATTCAATACATTTACAATATGTTTAGAACAAAAATTTCAATATGCTGATATATGCCAGAGCAAGTATGCAACATTAGAATCATTAAAGAATCTTGTTCCAAAACAGCTAACTAACATTACAATACATTGCTTGAAAAACACATCAATACTAGGGGTGTGCAAAAAATTTGGTTACCCCTAACCAGATCAAAAACCAAACAATCCCATTTTTTAAAGCCCAGTCCATTTAATAAAATAACCAAACCAACCCCAAGTGGAATTTGGTTTAGCACCAGTTTCACAAAATCACGCAAAAGCATTGCACATCGCACAAACAAATCACTAACCGCTTTGCAAATCACTCAATTTCTCAACCTAATCCTCTTCAAAACCATAGAACCCTAAGTGGAATTACAATTACTCTTTGAATCTAACCTTCAAATCCAACCTAATTCTGGAGATTTTGGAAGAGATTTGGTTCTGAAATTTCAATTTGTATATGTATATCTTGGATTTGATTGGTCCCAAATCGCGATTTTGAGAAAGATATAGATCTCAATGAAGATTCTAGATGGGAAACGGAATTTTGATTGTTGGAGATAAAGATCTTTATCGTTCCATGCTTGTTTTTCAGGTCTAATTTTATTGATACACAGGACTTAACAAACTGGATATGAACTGGTTATACACCTGTTTCAATCTGTTTCATCAAAATAAACCGGTTTGACTCAAATGGTTTTTGAAAACCAAACCTATTATTTGGTTTGTTCGTTTAGGTTTGGTTAACCAAACCATACACACCCCTACCTGCATTAGTTATTAATCATCTACGAAACATATGACTATAATCAACAATCATGGTGCCCATGCAGGAAGAAAAACTACATGGCTATCATTAAGTGAGAAAGAAAAAGTAGCTTGCGAATAATCTACAATTGAAGACAACAAATGATGTGGCACTTAAGGGACTAGACAAGAATGAAATCCTAAAATAATTAAAATAAAGAGTTAATCTACCAAATTTCAATTAACATGGTGTCACAAAGGTATTTGAGCATTTAAAAATGAAATTATACCTCAATCTCAGTGGCCTTAAAATCCTCTTGAAGAACTGATTGCAAGGCAGCAATTGCAGTCTGAATTGGAAAAAAAAACCAAGGTCAGAGAATTAGAACCTTAAAGCATGATCACTAACCTTTGAAAAAATTAATAAGCAATAATTATTTATTAGTTGTTATTTTATTAGTGGGGTCAATTGAACTCATGACCTCCTCATCACTCCAACCCTATTTCCTTACCCCCAAACCACCATCTTATCATCACAGAGCCAATCTTCAGTACCCACATGGCACATACATTCAATACAGCCTTATATAATAATAATAAATATAATAACAATAATAGCATGGTAAATACTTATCAAGAAACATTTTAAATTGGTTGCCAGAAAAAGAGGGAAAATAAGGGCCAAAAACATTCATTGTTTATGCTCAATAGATGGAAAAAAAAAAAATTCAAGATATTGAAATATATCCTCCTTAAACAAAAAAATTGCCAAGGACAACTGAGAACATGGTAGTCTCCTTTCCTACCAAAAAAACCAGCTAAGACTAAAAGACTGTCGATGAAATAATGCAAAAGGTCAAGAGGGAAAAAATAAGCAAGAATGTTACCTGAACTGTCTCATCATAGGTAAAAGAAGGGTCGTTCTTCATCTTCTTTTCCAAGAAATTAATTGCCTCTTGATCCTTTGATCCAGCACTTGTGGCCTGAGTACATCATAATAAAATCTAAGAAAACAGACATGTGATTTCTGTCTACAAGTGCATATAATTGCGAAAACACAGTGTTCCTTACTTTCAAAGCATTTGAGGTTCAAATTCAATGTGCATCACTATATATAGGTGCATCCAGGTAGGGAGTTGAATTAAGCCCTACTTATTACCCACATGTGTACTTTAATATAAGCTGTAAGCTATTTTAATATTATATTGTGGAGCTTACTGAAATAAGTTGAAAGCAGCTTAAGAACATGTAATAAAATCTTTTTACACGCTCAAATACTCATGCAAATTCTTATGTCATAGATAAGCACAAATAAGTTTTAAATAAGCTGTTCCAAACACACCATATATGTATGGTTTAGAGTAAGTGATAGAAATACGGTGTTTGGAATAACTTACTGCACAGACACATTAGTTTTTATCCACACTTGTATAAATAACTTATTACATATCCATAAGATGTTTTCAGCTTATTTCAATAAACTCTCTAGAAAAGTTTACGAACAAAACATTAAATTAAAACCCCTAGAATAACTTGTTGAATTAGCATTTAATAAAGTTATTCACCCAAATGTGCCTTAAAAATGAAAAGTAATGTTTCAGCAGAGGACGCGGCAGAGAATGACTGTTAGTGTCAGTATCTAACTTCTGCTGATGTGGCAGGAGGTGTGTGGTAGGAGGAGAGAGAATGTAAATATCTTGTTGTATATATCAGAAAGAGGGGGAATCTTAGAGGCTAGTTGGAATTTGTCAAGAACAAAGCATATGGAGCTGGATATTTTCTCTGTCAGGGAAAAAGGTCATCAGCAAGGACCTGATTGTCTCTCACATACCTGCACAATGTCAGTGGGCAGACATTCTTACTAAGCCTCTCTCTGCTTCTAGGTTTTTGGAACTCAGAGATAAACTAAGGGTCTCTGACCCCATTAGTTTGAGGGGGGAATGTTAGAGTATAGATGTCAAGCTTGTAATAGTTATGTAACAAAGCTTCATTAGTCTTAAGCTCTAGCCTATTAGAGTGTGACATGTGTCACACATCTCTAGCATCTTATATTCAGCTATATATACTCGTATCACTGAGATTTATTTATAATAACAGAATATAATTTTCCTTCCTTCCCTCCCTCCCTCCCTCACAACCCTCTGTAACTAACTTCTCCAAGGTTCAACAATGGCGGTTTCAGTTTCTAATAAATCATTTCAAAAAAGATATGATATTATATTCTCTAATTACCTTTCATCATATCATCCCTAAACTATACAATCACGGAGCAATTTTCCTTTTATTATTGTGAGATAAAGAATTATCTGCTCTCTTAAATCATGCAATTTTCCTTTTTTTGGACAGCAACTTCTTATTTGGTTTGTTACTTCTTTCATCAATAATTATCTTAATACACACAGAAAATTAATAAATCTTATTCTTATAGAATAAATAATGCAAATATAGAACTTTCACAAAGTAAAACTTGCTTCAGTCATTCACATCAATGGTTGAGATTGAGATCCCATATTTCAATCTCTAAAGTAAAAAAATTAACAACTTTTAAAAGAGTCAAAAGTAAATAAAAGAAATCATAATATTTATATAATATAAATTATTGAGAGCAAGAAATGATCGTATGCACAGAAGAAAAATTCAACATTAATCAGTAAGAAATGATCTCCTATGTACCTTGTGACCAAAGTAATGCCCGGCAGGGTCACATTTGTAAAGTTGAGGCCCATTTTCGTCATCAATTCCCAAGACCATAGCAACTTTGCAGTACAATAGTTTCAAAATCATAGAAAAAGAAAATGGTATCAATAACGACCGTAAATATTTGAATTGTAAAACATCATAGAAGACTAATTGTATTATCATTCGTCAGAGATTGTAGTGAAAAGGCTACGAAAAATTTACCTACTCCTAGTGGTCTCATATAAGCATGTTGAGTATAGACTTGCGATTTGTCCGCAATCCTGTTCGTGTAAAAGAATACACAAGTCGGATACAAAAAATGTTATCACAGATTGTAAAAACTTACATGTAGAGTCAAACAATGTGGCTGCTGACAAAGGTCAAAATTACAATCAGAGCCAACAGATGTATTATAATAATGTTATTGCAATCTAAGAGCATATGGGGTTTGAAAAAAATAAAAGAATTATATGCAGTGGCAGCAGCCAGGAAGCTCATTCACGGTGCCCGATTGTAGGAAATATGTCCTAATTACACACATAGGGGAATGCTGGTTTCAAGGGAACATTTTTTTAATCATTCATACAAATAGGCATCTCGGATTGCTTAAGATTCTTGGGAAATTTAGAATTGCTCCCTACTCAACACCACATAAAATTAGATTGCCATGTTTACTATCAAATAAATTTTTCATTATTGATCGGGACCCCTGTCAGAAGTCAGAACATCTTTTGAGTAAGAAATGGTAGGAAGCTCCAATGATTTGCTAATAGTCATAGGCACGATGCTTCCTAAATCACAATATGCTAACAACGGCTGTTTGGAAGGAAAAGTAACAATAGTCTATGCATGCATTGTTTTAATACATTGAATGCTGAAAGAATTACCATTTAGCCAACACATCCACAGGCATTTCATATCCAAATTTATGGCGAAACTCAGCTGCTTCATTTCTTGCTTGTTGAACCAGTGTCCTAGCATCAGCTGGAAAAAGGATTCCAACAGGATAATGTTAAAGGTAAACTCGGGATGTTAAGATATTTTTGTTCAAATATATTTTTAAACAAAATATCCATTTTTTTTAGTTGAATCTAAATATCGTATCATATATCATAGTTCAACTTATGGAAAAATAATATTACCATTATCTATACTCTATACTTAGTCTGTAATCATATATCTAGTTGGCCATCGGCATGTATCAGCAGCATGCACAACTATGATAATAACATTCAGGTATACTAGAACTATTTTCTCGTTATTAATTATTAATCACACTTTGGGTTGAGTTGCATGGATTTTGTGGCTAACATCCCAAATAAAAAATAGATGGTGCAGTTAAACCTGAGGTTTGGCTTCAGAAATGATCTTAAAAAGCCAAACCACCCCAATCATGGACAACATTAAGCATTCTAATAATAATCATCATTGCATTCTTATTTCCCCCTAATTAACAAGCCGTTTAGGATAATATCAGGTTTTTCAAATCCTAATTTATATTTTACTAGATACAATAGAGTGGAGACCCTGTCAGATACATGTTGTCTACATCAACTTTAACAGGAAACAGATCTATATTTTTTAAGTATGAAATAAGTTTACAGAACTACAACAAAATTGATAGAGATACAATGAAAAACATACCTGTCATGCCAGTTGCCAGTAAACCAAGGTACTTTGTGATGGGAAAGAGATGTGTTACACTAGTCTGATCCAAGAGCTTGTCCTGCCATGATTATTTCAACTTAAGCAGTCAGCACAAATATTCATACAAGCAAAATAAAGTCTAACAGTAAACTTCCTGTACTCACCGGAACCTTTTTCTGAGTGACAACGCAAACAGAATCGTTTCCTCGGACACCAATTGAGGTTATCCCTGCGGCCTTAACAGCCTTGAAAGCATACTCTGTTAACGCATTGAAAAATTCACAACTCAACCTACCAAACGAGTCAACTCAATTCAAAACAAGTGAAACACCACACAGCAGGAAATTTTCATGAGTCTAAGATGATCAAGCCTCATTACAATGCTGTGTAAATCTTTGGTTTGTGATAACAAATTCAAGTGGCATACCCAAGTTTAGATTGATGTTAACAAATCCAACTTCCGTGCAATGCAAACCAAAAAGTGTGAATAAATCAATACATGATTTTTTAAAAACAATTGCCAACCTAGGTCAACGCTCCTTTTTTTTTTTGGGTAGAAACATGAGGGTGAGCGAATTTGATATCTACTACACCGTAAAATCAATTTAAATAATCACAATTACAAAAAATAAATATATGAAAAAGAAAAGATTAAACGTAAGAATAAAAACTAAATATACTTTCTTTCCACATTCAAAATTAAAACAAATTGGGTCATTCCAGTACATAAAAGATCTGAACCACACTTGATTAATTAAAACATCACATTGTAAAATGTTTCACTAAAACAAAAATTATCAGTTACCAATACAATTTACGTACCCACTTGAAAGAGACGCCCCTCGGGGGAGAAAATAGTAATGTGACGATCATATCCACCTCCACTTCCTCGACTCATGTTTTATATTACTTTCCCCTTGGGATAAGAAAAGAGACTGAAGCAATTGATTTTTTTCTTCTTAAATTGTTGGAATCAGATTCCTGCCAAAGAAAAGGAGAATAGGGTGCTGCAGTTAAAGAATAGAAAAAACAAAATTATTGAGAGAGAAAAAAACAGAAAAGTAAGCTAAGAATATAATAACTATAGATTAGACTATCCTAAATGATAACTTTTCCGCCACTAAGAATTTAAAGGTTCTGGATACTAAGGAATTTCACTTTGATGGTTCCAATACTATGCATTGAGAGAACCAACAAACAGTTCCCATGATACAAATTTTATCAGCCTGTTTAGTGTCTATGATTGCTAGCAACAATATGATAAAAATTTGTTTTTCAATATCACGCAATTATATTCAAATTGGTTTCTACAAAGGTGGCAATCCGAAGTGATGTGTTGTTCAATGGGGAGCCAGAAATCCAAAAATGATACCAACCAAACCTCTTGACACAGTTTAACTGCGCAACTAATATTGAATTATAAAAAATGATATAAGTGAAACAATCTGAAGTGTTGAGAAGAAGAAGAAGAATAGTCTTTAGGGCTTGTTAAGATTGACTTATTTGAGATTATCTACTAACGTGAGCACTCGTGGGACTGTTTGTGTGAGCTTAGTGAACTAGCTAATGAAATGAAAACAACTAATAACTTATACAAAAACAATTAGAATTTATTTTAATTCTTGTTATAAAAATAGTTGGGGCATGTTTGGATAAACAACTAGTTTGCAGCTTATACCATAAGTTCTCCTAAACATAAGTTGTGAATAGCATAGGTTTTATAGAAAAATATAAAATAAAGTTAAATTGTTTAGGTATAAACTATAAGCTGTTTTCATAAGCTATCTTGGAGAATTAGGGGTTTATGAAAATAAGTTGAAAATAGCTTATGAACAATGTCAGAAGTTGTTTTTTAAAAAATGTCCCAAACAGGCTTAGATAAGCTCAAATAATTAAGCACTTATACTACAAGTGTTTATGTTATAAGTGATTAATTAAGCTGTTTGTCCAAACATGACCTAATTAAAAGCACAAGACCATGAGGTTTCCCAATTGAAGAAACGAAACATGTTAAGCAACAAACAAGTATAGGAATATAGCAACAATAAAAAGATTGATCCTTTCTATTTCCCGTGCAGCGGTTAAAATAGCTAGGGCACATTTGAATCGTAAAACTTATGAAACATTTAGCAAAATCGTTAACAGAACTAAGGCTATGGATTAAAGAATGGACACGAAACAGATCTACGACACCGTGATCTTCTTATTACTCAGATTCAAAGAAGACATTGATGAATAGATCTATGAAGTCAATCGCGCCGCTTTGTAGGGGCGGATACGGCAGCCAGCGATGGAATTGCATCCTCGCGCGCCGCCGTATCGGGAAATACCGATCAGAAAAAGAGAGAGAGGAAACAAACCTGGATGATGATGACTTTCTCACAACTCCAACTTGTTCAAAGACCCAGCTACTGAGCTTTGTTGTTATAGGGTTTTACTAGTTAAAACACGCGATTTTTGTTTGTGCAATGAATTCGATATTTTTTTTTATAAACAAAATTTGATGAATAATATACACCAAATACATCATTTAATAAATAAACCTATAAAGTTGATTTTTGCTCGGATTGAGTAGTTCAATAGCATAATATTTAAAAAACTAAAAATTATAATTAATAAATGTACCAAAAAGATATATACAAATATTTTATATAAAAATATATAAGTCGTTGATATCTCCAACTACAAAGAGATATCTTAATATTTATTTGTTTATATCTAAAAATAATCATCATATTAGAGACCATTTGTTATAGTTTTTTTAAGAAAAAAATTATGTTTTTTAAAATAACAATTATAAGAGTGTTGCATTCGTTTGTTACAGCTTTTTAAAAAAAATCAAAATCTAAAACCAGCTTCAAATGAGAATTCAAGAAATAATTTTTTTTTAGAGGAAAGAGAAAATATGGTTTAAAAGATTGAACTAATTTTATAATAAAAAATCTTTTTTATATAGTTGTATCCAAAGAAACTAAATTATTTGTTTAAAAAAAATGACTTTTATCACGGTAAATAAACGTAAAATATATTCTTTGTAAAAAAAAACACAAAATATATTCTGATTTTTCATAAAATCTCTAAATTATTTATGTCAAAATCACTTTTATTTTAATCCGTAACAAACAGACCCTTAATCGACATTGGCATAGAGACGATTGAGGTTTAGACAAGCGACCTCCCAACGGATAGAAGCTTAGGCAAAGGCTGAGACAACCAAATAGAGGATACATGATTCTTTCTTTGGTTTACTAACTAAGAATATGAATATGGTTAATCTCAAACTAAGTTAAAGCTTAGTAGGACTAGACAATTAAAGTTAAAACTCGTGCTCATTGTTTATAACGTCATTAAACGTGAGGAGTGGTGAACAAAGAAGCACGTTCATGAAAAATTTGTGTACTAAAAACTTTGTCAACATATCATGTCTTGAAAGAGGAAGATGACAGCCAAATGTGGGGTTCGGACCTGTTCATGCATTTCGCAGTCTAGTTGCAAAAACTCAAACAACCATATTTAACGGTCTACTAACCCACAAACAAGGAACACAACTTATTCCTCAACGTTGATCACTTAAGCTCTGTTTGGATTGATGTAAACAAGTGGAGCAGAGCGTAATGAAATAAAATGGAATGGTACAGAACATAGTAGAATGAAATATGGATTCCATTCCATTGTTTTGGAAGGGAACAGAATGTAATGAATTATAATTTTTTATTTCAATTTTACCCAAAAAAACACTATTATGAAAAATGTATCATACTTTACTAAAATAATTAAAACTTAGTTTTCTATAAAAATGTCAATATCACGCACACCAACGATAAAATGTTAACAATTATCTTTCTAAGACTAGAATCGGCACAACAAGACAATTGTGTTGCAAGTGTTAGATATATTTAATTATGTAACACAAATGCAATGAAAATGATAAAATAAAAAATGGGTTAAAGAGAGACAAGAGAAAAGCACAAGATAACAATCCTATTTAAGAGACCATGCCATCGTTACAAGCTATCCGCTAATTGAAATGTTTTCCCAAACAGAGCTTTAAACTCCGCCACCACAAGCATTCATTATCATCCTTATTAATCTAATGGGAGTGAAGATATTTTAAAATATATGTTTTTTTTTTAAATTCGAAAGTAAAATAAAAAAATATTTTTTTTGAATAAGTAAAATAAAAAAATATTTGAATTATGTAACAAAATAATTATTGAATATCAAAAACATGTATTTTTTAATCCGACGGCTGTTAATCCAATACAACCCCAAATCCCAACTCTTGAAGAGTGGTAAGCAGCAACTCCTCCGTTCGGGCCGATAGAATACTTTGAGACTAATTGCGGCAGTTTCCGCCATCAACAACTACAGTTCCACCGTCCCTTTTCTCTATTATCCAAAACCAAATTTCACATTCTTCAAACCTACCTTCTTAAATTTCCTTCACTCACTTATCTAAAACCTAAAACCACAATTCTCAATTCACTTTTCCCATTGTCTTCCACACACCCTTCCTACCATGTCAAACAGAAACCGTGGCCACCCTCATCCACCACCCCCACGCGCCGCCATATCACCACCACTCCACGATCCCATCTTCGCCATGCGAGGCGGTGGAGGCCATCCACCCCACCCATCTCTTCTAGACGATTTCCGCGAATCTCAATTAGGGTTAGGCCACCGTCTTCCCCACCTCCACCCTGCCGCCGTCATTGAAGAACGTCTCGCCGTACAACACGGGGAGATTCAAGGCCTATTAGGTGATAACCAGAGATTCGCTGCCACACACGTTGCTTTAAAGCAAGAACTCGAAGCTGCTCAACACGAATTACAGCGTATGGCGCATTATAAGGAGTCCCTTAGGGCGGATACGGAGGTGAGGATGAGGGAATTGTATGACAAGGCAGGGGCGTTGGAAGCTGAGCTTCGTAGCGCCGAGGTAGCTAAGGCGGAGCTGCAACAGATTCGTGGGGATGTTAAGGAGCTTAGTGCTGTTAGGCAGGATTTGTCTGGTCAAGTTCAGGCGATGTCCCAGGATTTGAGTAGGATGACTGCTGATTTGAAACGGATGCCGGCTTTAATGGCTGATGTTGATGCTATGAAACAAGAATTGCAACGAGCGAGGTAGTACTAGAATCCAATGTTTTACAATGTGGTTTTGCTTTACTATAGTTATGCTGCGATACTTGATATTGCGAAGAATTGTGCATGAATACGACACTATGAATTAGAAGAAATCTTGATATTGTATTTGTGATTGCAATTCAAAAAAGTATTGACATTGTAACTGCAATTTATATATGTTGCATACAATTATGATTGTTTTTTAGAATTATGTCACTGGACATTTACAATATATTTACAAGAGTTGCAATTCTATAATCAATTATGGAGAAAAGCTTTTCACAACCATAAGGTGATACTTGATAGTTACATGGATCAAATGATACTTTCATATCATGTTCTAGTCCTATTATAAATTATGTGAGATGACAGATCATTTAAGTCTAAATCAATTTAATGATTTGTGGTATAGGGTGTAAAGGCCTGTATAATGTATATATTTGTGATTTTAAATTATGTTTTGAATGTTAGGTGTGTAGGTCAGGTGAGACCCAATATATTATATATCTTAACACTACTCTTATTTTTTGTTGCCTCTTTTCCTTCAGAGCTGCTATTGAATATGAGAAGAAAGGATTCACGGAAAACTATGAACATGGTCAAGTGATGGAGAAGAAGTTAGTTGCCATGGCTCGGGAGATGGAGAAACTTCGTGCAGAGATTGCAAATGCAGAGAAAAGAGCACGTGCTACCGCTGCCGCCACTGCTGTTGGGAATCCAGGTATACAATTGCGCATGTGTGTGTATGTTTATATTTGCCTTGTGGAATTTCTGCTGGTTAATTGACTTAATCTTGCTTCTTTCCCTGAAAATTAAGAATTTAGTGTAATAATGTTCTAACTCTATTTTCTGTTCTTTGCTTTGATTTCATCTGTAGGTCAAGGGTATAATCCAAATTATGGCAATGCTGAGACTGGATATGCCGGAAATCCTTACCCTGCTTATTATGGCATGAATCAGGTAATAATATTTTTTATATTTCAAATGTATCTTCTCGAGCATAGTTGACCTTATAATATGCATTTGATCTGAGTTGAGAAACTAAATGGACCTGCCATAATCATAGGATTACTATACTTTTCATTTCTCAATTAAATCACCTTCATTTTGGTTTCTTGGAAAATCTTTGGATTGCTCAGTTCTTTGGCTGAATTGGGAAGAACGGTCAAGCTAATGTATTAGTAACACCTTTAATTTGTCTATACATACTCATGATAAAATTAGAGATATAATGATATAATGATAAAATTAAGTTAAAATATTGATGAATTGGAAGATGTGGGGTCATAATGAAGGTGCTCGGTTGAAGAGATGAGTTGCTTAAGTTGCAGGGGTTGGGTTGAAGATACTTGAAGGGCCCATTAGGTTGAAATTGAACCTTACAAGCAGAATCGAGTTTCTTCTTATTCCTAGCTGTTTAAAAAAAAAGAGTTTCTTATTCCCAGCCAATTTTTTTGGGAACACGCTCTATTATCCAATTGTGAAGCAAGTAGACTCTAGAGCAAGTATTGATCTAGTGGCAGAACAGAAGACCTCATGAGGTAGCAACATAGTTTGTTTAATACCATCAAAGGTCAATTCCCAGGTTTCAATATTGAGGACAAGGCCGATAACTAAGAAGAGGAGATTGTTAGGTATAGAAGGGAACGGTCTGGATGGGATGTGTACTCCAGGAGGAATAAATTGTAATTCAGTAATTAAACTCGGTTAGAAACTGTAACAGCTAGTTTTATCGTGTGAAATTAAGGGGTGCTGGACTAATTATAAACTCTAACAACTGGTTTTATTATGGTATTAATTAAGAGGTTCTGATTTTAAATTAGACATACAGAAGATACATTCAGTTACAAGTTGTGACAGCTGATACTAAGGGATACTAAGGGTAATAGGTGATAGTTAAGGGGATTTTGGATTAGGAAAGGAGGCATTGATAATTTTCTAAGAAACTGAGTTGTTCAGTTGTGAACAGAGTGGTCTTATGTAAAGAGGATTTTCCCTCTTGTTATTTTCATTGATTAGAATCTTTCTTTCATTGGGTTCCTCTAAGAAACCTGCTATTTTTACCGGGTTTTCCACTTAACATCAACATTGTAGTATTTATGTTTGATCTGGAGCTTTTTTCTGTATATGAAAGCTTTGTGCAAGATTCAGATGGTCAAATTTGGTAGGTTGTTATTAGGTCCCTTGCCTGACTTCCACCTGTTCTAGTGTTGTCCTTTTGTCGCCATGGCTTTGTGGCATGGTGGATTTTGTGCCAGCCCATAGATCACAATGTGTATTTTATCCGTCATAGGTCGCAACCCTGTGTTCATACAGTGAATTTTTGGCTGGCATCCATAGTCCACTATTGATTGATATCTAACATCTAGAATGTCATGTTTGATCTTTGAAACTATTAGGACCCCATAAATTTGATTTGATAGAAAGAACACTTTTATCAATAAAATAGGAAAGAATATGAGAGAAAACAATCCTCGTAGGGTTTCCACTTCTGCAATAGAGTCATTATTCACTAAGGCTTTGTTTGCGAGTTTGGAGGGAAAGGGAAGGGAAGGCTTGGGAAAAAAGGAATGAGAAGTGGAAGAAATAGAGGAAAATGGGAGGGGAGGGCTTTGGGGGCTTAACTTTTCTTCATAATACAAAACTCTCCTCATTTGGATGAACTCAAAAATTGTATCGAAGGAGGGTTTCGGGGGGCTTGTATGAATTCTTCATATTTAATCTATGTTGTTATAATATTCTTAAAATTAATAATAATAATAATAATAATAGGCATTAATTTATCATTCTCTAGAAAACTACTCTTTTAAATTTTTTGAAAGATTTCTCCATTTTTCCTCATATTTTCCACCCCCTAAAGCCTTCCCTTCCCCTCCAAACTCCCAAACAAAGCCTAAAAGTTAAAATCCGTAATGAATGATCTCTATCCTTTTTTCTTCTATTTGTACAAATATTCCTCTAACTAACTAGCTAACTAACTAACTTACTTCTCTAACAACTCTTAACTACTTGAATTCTCCTTTATTCTATCCTAGCGATACACCCCCCTCAAAAATAACCTTGTTCTCAAGGTTGCAATCTACTAATTTTCTTTATGTTTAATAGCGGAGAAAAAAAGAAAAAGAAAAAAACTCTTTTCCCCAGGATCCCTCTGTTGCAAGCTTGATAGGCCAGCTTCAAGCGAGGGGTAAAAACTTCTTTCTAGTTCAAATTGATCAACACTTTCCTGAATAACAATGTGGTCAGAAAATAAAGGAAACCAAGTCTTTTTCGCTGCATCTTCACCTTTGACTTTCTCCTCAATCACCTCTACTCCCTCTTTATCCTTCATTATTGTCCCTTGACAACATTCTTGTTTTGTATCTTGATTTTCCATCACCAATCTGCTGCTTGCTTCATTTCCTGTTTTTGCAGCACCCAATCCCATGGGCGACTCCATCTCTACTTGGCATTTCTACTGCCTTGGCCCTATAACAAGTTTCTTGTTGATTGCATTCCCCCTTGTGACCCAAAACGTGACCATCACAATCTCCATCCTTTGTTAAGTTTTGCCTCTACTCACTCTTCACCATCAACTGATGATTCTTGATCTCTAAATTTTGATTTTATGCTGTCTTCTTGCTCTCAAGAATCCATTATTTTATCATCATCTGTTGAAATTTCTTCATCGAGTGCTTCAAAACTTCTCATCATAGACATGGAAAATGATTCCCAAACTAGATCTTGATTCTCTTAATGCTAAGAACAAAACCAAAACATTGTCGCATCATCCATGCTCATGAACGCCCATGAATTTCTTGCACCTCAATTTTTTTTTCTTCTGCCTTTGCAATCCTCCCAATGTGGTCTATCCGGCTATCCCCGTAAGTGTTGGCAGCTTCACCATATGCGCTTCATCTCAAGCAATGCTGACACTCGAAGTCCGACAGGTCGGACCATTTTTCTTAGGACCTCATAAATTAATATTAATTGAAAGAACATTTTTATTAAAAAAATATTAAAGAATAGGAGAGAAAACTCTCCTCCAAGGGTTTCCCCTTATACAACAGAGTCACTACTCTATTCACTAAAAGTTTACAATACGCGATGAATGATCTCTATTCTTATATTATCTTATTTATACAAGTATTCTTCTAACCAACTAACTAACTATTCTAAAAACTCTTAACTACTCTAATTCTCCTTTATTCTATATCCTAGCAGAAACTGGTCAGTTTAAATTGGTCAATTTGTTATCTGTGGGTGGCAAAGTTGTATTGCATAGCTTTCAAAGAGCATTGTTCATTTACTACCCTCAATGTATTTGATTAGTTCATTGACAACCCTAAATGAAGTCGACTATATATTATGGGCCCGTTTGGATCGACTTATTTTTGAGCTTATGAAAAATAGCTTATGCAAATAAATAAGCTTTATGTTATTCATAAGTTGTCACTATCGATAATTGTGTCTTCATAGCTGTTTTTTCATAAACTACCTTGACAAGCTTACGAGTAATACATAAAAGCATATTTATTTGCATAAGCTGTTCTGTGTAGGCTAAAAAATAAGCCAATTCAAATGGGCCCTATTTACTGGTAGAAACTCTTGTATGATATGGACATGTATTGCCATTTTCCACCTTTAAGTCGATTTGGATATATTGTTATTTACTAATACCGATAAATTTCAGGTACAGCGGCCTGGTGGCGAGAATTTTCAGCAGTATGCACCTGCACCTGCCGCCTGGGGTGCATATGATATTCAGCGAGTTCAGGGACATCGATAGACTTCTATCCTGCTAAGAAATCATATTTCCGGTATCCTGGGCTGCAACTTTCTAGATTGGTTAGGGGTCCTACTCATGGGCATCATGGGAAATTGTTTCTTAGATGCTCCTCAAAATCGTATTTTTATCAGAGGGTTCATATCAGCTAGATCATGCAGTAGATGATGTTTGTCTGTGGTGTCAATTAATCGATATTTTGCTTTATAATAGCTTATTTTTAAGCTTGTTCCTCTGTCCTTGGCTTTAGTTTTTCTTCTACTTGCATCTAATATTGATAATTTATGGTTGGTTACCATCAATATTGGTCACCTACAGTTTGATTTTATGTAAATACTAGCTATGTGTTAACCATCACCACTACCAAGGAGAACAAGGAAAATAAAAGTTGTTCTTGTTCTCTTCATTACTTGTTATAGGCTTTCTGGAAATGGTTAATTGTCTTGAAGTGTACGATCTCTTTGGAGTTGGTTTTAAATTTAAAACTGAGAATAGTTGGATTTAATGTAATTTTCAGCTGCTCGAGAAAGCATGGAAATAAAGCTCTTGATAGCATAATAGGCTTTCTAGGATGCATAATGAAATTGCTCAGCGGATGAAATCCCAGGTTAAGCTCTTGATAGCAAGGAAACCGAAAATATTCGTGAGATCGTGTTGTATCTTAACATGCACAAGATTTCTATATTCTGTACACTCTGATTCTTTATTTTCATTGATATACATTACAAGCTTGAGTTTAACAAATGCTTCTTGTAGCCATTTTGCTTTACAATATGCTCTTACCTGTTTCTATTATTTTTTGATACTTTACACTTGTTCAATGTCATTGTTTCTCATGACATTTAATGCATTGCATTCTGTAGGCCTGGCTGGAGTAACAATTACTGTTAATTAGTCTAGCCTCTTATTGCCTGCCTTATCTCAAGTAGTAAATGTGTTAACCTGCCTTATCTCTAGGATATGTGCTAACCGGTGAAGCCCGGATACTTTAAAATTGATGAAGTACTGGTATCCAATGTGTGTCCGATACGTACCGGGAGATAGGGGTGTTCGCGGTTCGGTTCGGTTTTGAGGTTAAAAGTCATATGAACCGCAAGATAAAAAAGCATACGGTTTGGTTTGGTTTGGTTGACTTTAAAAATAAAATTCGAACCAAACCAAACCAATGCGGTTTGGGTTGGATCGGTTGGTGCAGTTTTTTTTGGACGATATAAATTTTTGTTTTCAACATTAAAATAAAGTGAAAAGGCCGAAACACAACTTATTTTCTGCGATGTTTTAAATTTCATCAAATAATTAGATAGTCTACCCGTGCTACCGCACGAGTCATATACATTGAATAAAAATTACTTGAATGCAATATTATATATAACATATAATGCTCAAACGAAGGATGTCATGGTAAAAAATGTCTCCTTGATACACATTTCGGAATATTTCTTTATATATTACAACTGAAGTTGTATAAATGCAATCATCATTTTTATCCGTTAACAGAATTTTCAGACCATTCCTTGATGTAATTCTTAATGTAAAATGGGAAATGTTTGGAACACGAATAGACACACTATTTCAACGTTTGAACATATTGCATACACAGACACTATACGAAGCATATGTGTTGCATTGCTCCAATTTTATTTTTTTAAAGGACATTGCGCTAATTTTATTAGCACTTACGTTCTCATAAAAAGTTTGGACATAAAGTAGAATATACCAAGGTACAACTGTTATATCTTACACTTCAAAATAAATTGCAATAGTATTTAGAAAAATAATTATGCATATGGTACTCATTTCGTTTATAATGACCACACATAGTGCATCCATTTAACTGAAATAAAAGAAAACCAACAGATCCATGGATATTACACCAGAATACTGAAAA
>Ga0228711_1002843_pt1 | contig 26841 bp, 10 predicted proteins | sample MedpolnodulmetaG_2_FD_177996 | JGI IMG/M metagenome (GOLD analysis project Ga0228711, IMG submission 177996) | Root nodule microbial communities from Medicago polymorpha collected in Santa Monica, California, United States - brown nodules | ecosystem: Host-associated > Plants > Roots > Nodule... | reverse complement strand
GATGATTAACCCCTGCTCAACTAGTATCGCATCGTAAACCATTCCTTACCGTAGTGAGTCTCATGAACATGTTCTCTGGTACACCTTCGACTGATAAAATTCCGACACTGACGAGCGGGATGTTACAAAGTTGTTGTAAAATGTTATATGGACTCACACTGACTGATTATAGTTTGTGCATGCAATTAGTAGTGTTTTTGTTGTAACTTATTCTTATCAAACATTACAATCATTGAAAGTGAAGTGTAGTATTAATTAATTGTATTTTATGATACTATAATTAATTACATTTGTGTCAAATACTTAACAGGAATCTGTTTACGAAAAAAATGTAGAAACACGTGTTGTTGGAGAAGATGAAATTCTCCACGAATTTGATGTTTATTCTCATTCTTCTCTCAATGCTGATGAAACGAAGCTATGATTTGTGTATTTTATTCTAAATCAGTTGGACGATTTTTATTTCACTATACTAATATATATTTCATTGTTGTTCACTGTTATTTTTAGTTAAAACTCATACAATATCATTTCAAAAGTCCATCAAAATCGTATGATATTGGAAAGGTTTGTGTGTTTTTTGTTTTGTTTTGTTTTTCTGTTCTTTTAAATGACATTTTATTTATGAAAAAAAATTGTAATAATGTTGAGAATGTGATATACTGTTTTTATTAATGTGTTGCAGGTTATGGTGAAACCTACGGTTAGGCTGGACCCTCGGAATTCAGCAATTGAATTTGATGTGAAAACATCGTTTTACATAACAGAGGTCTTTTCATTGTCCTATATTCAAAATTATTAAATCAATGAATTATATTTTAGAAAATTCTTTTTATACACTCATAACTCATTTAACAATAGAGAGCATGATGTAAGGCGTTGAATAAGGTTCAAGATTGTGTTTGATGACTTTGTTCATACTTCTCGCATAACCAATTATTTTATCCTGTCAAAGTAATTTATTTTAATCATTCATCTATCCCCTAAATACACTAAAGTTATCAAATTACTAAATAATAAAGGCATTTAATCTTGTGTTTGAAAATTATGGGTGTACAAATATAATAGTCGTTAAACTTTACACTATAAATTGGATATGAATTTAGCTTTATGTATTCTTTTTAAACAACTTTATAAACATCAATGAAGCAAGCTCCTGCACTAGATGTTGTTGTGGGAGTCTTCAATGGACATGAGGTATTCACATGGCTTATACTCTTGAGAATTTGATAAATCTTTATTCTTGACTAACTAAATAAATTCAATTATAAGTATAATTTTTTTTTCTTTCTGAAAAGATATACTGATGTGATGCTTATATATATAGAGTTTGTCTCAAAATGGGTTATGAGTTAACACAACTGATTCATATTATCATTTCATTTGACCCATCTCGTACACGTGTCTCTAACACTATTAGTAGTATACTACTGTAGTACAAAATCAACTTAGAAAAATATTTCAATTTTTATTCATTTGTGTGTTTGTTCTAAGTTCAATCTAAGCCATGGCCACGAGACCTTGCATACAACAATTGTTTGTATATAGAGTTTGAAAAATTTCTTGTATAAGTTGTTACCGTTGTTATAGAGTTTGGAAAATTGTCTGTATATGAAAATTGCATATTGTTCATAATTGTTTACTATGCATTTTGATTCAGTTATGAACATAAATTTTTGCTGATCAGAAACCACCAGATTTAACCAATATGTTTTGTTGAATAGTTATGTAATCTTCTGAAATATTAGTATACTGCATTGAATTATAAATAATCAAATGATTTGCTTGTTGTATATTGTTTGTGTTGATAGTTTGAAAAATATAAATACTTTCAATTGCATTTTCCAATTTATTATATGTTCATTGTTTGTGAATTATTTCATGAATTTACCTATTCATTTATGTTTTTCAAGTTTAACTCTGTTCTAATGTTTGACTTTACAATTTATTTTGATTTGAGGGAAATGTATTTGGTTTACTACTTTTTGTGGTTGTTAAATAGTTTTCGGTGTTGTTATAATTTTTTACATCAATGTGTTTGTTAACAAGTGAAAGGCTTATCCACTCTTCATTTATTTTTAATCATTTTTTATCAAACTGTTTAAATTCTAGTGATGATGTGTCCTATATTTTCTCATTTAATTTCAAGATAATTTCATTGATTGGTTTTTCCTATAAGTTTATGAAAAGGGAATGTCATGAAAATATTGTGAAGTTAAAACTGGAATGACAATCATGGTTCGTAAAAGTCAAATTTTATGGGTGTTTAAGTTGTAATTGTTTTTTCTAGTTGTTCTTAAAGGTACTAACTATTTTAAGTACTGTATTTTGTTACTATACACATCTGTATTTGGTTTGAATATAAACAAAAAATTTGTTAGCCTTTGGATTTTTATTCTATGATTTAGACTGTATGTATCAAAGTTATTAGTATAAGCTAAAACTAAATAATTTTTAATTACTAGGACTCCTTAAGTTATGATTGGGAGATTGAGTTGTTTGTTTTATTGGGGAACTGGTGCATGCAATTAGTAGTGATTTTGTTGTAGTTTATTTTTATCAAACATTACAATTAATGAAAGTGAAGTAAGTGACATATTAATTAACTGCATTTGTTGATACTATAATTAATTACATTTATGTCAAATATTAACAGGAATCGATTTACAAATAAAATGTTGAGACACTTGTTGTTGGAGAAGATGAAATTCTCCACGAAAATTTGTGCATTTTATTTTTGATTTAGTTGGATCGTTTTTATTTCACTATACTAATACATATTTCATTGTTATTCACTGTTAATAATTGTTTGTATATAGAGTTTAGAAAATCGCTTGTATATGACAATTGCTTATTGTTGATAATTGCTTACAATGCATTGTGATTCAGCTATGAAAATAAATTTTTGTTGATGAGAAACCACCAAATTTAACCAATATGTTTTGTTGAATAATTATGTAATCTTCTGAAATATTAGTATATTGCAGTAAATTATAAATAATGAAATGATTTGCTTGTTGTATCTTGTTTGTGTTGATAGTTAGGAAGATGTTAATACTTTCAATTGTATTTTCAAAACTTACTACATGCGCATTGTTTGTGAATTTACCTATTCATTTATTTTTTTTCAAGTTTAGCTATGTTCTAATGTTTGACTTTGCAATTTATTTTGATTTGAGGGAAATGTATTTGGTTTACTATTTCTTATGGTTGTTAAATAGTTTCTGGTGTTGTTATAATTATTTACATCAATGTATTTATTAACAAGTGAAGGGCTTATCCACTCTTCATTTATTTTCAAGCATTTTTTATCAACCTGCTAAAATTCTAGTGATGATGTGTTTTTTATTTTCTCATGTACTTTAAAGATAATTTCTTGTTTTGATTTTTTCCTATAAGTTTATGAAAAGGGGATGTCATGAAAATAAAGGGACAATCATGGTTCGTAAAAGTCAAATTTTATGTGTATTTTTGTTGTAGTTGTTTGTTTTGTTGTTCTTTAAGGTAATAACTATTTTAAACATTGTATTTTGTTACAATAATTATCTGTATTTGATTTGAATCTAAGTAGAATTTTTGTCAGCCTTTGGTTTTTTAATCTATGATTTAAACTGTATGTACTAAAGTTATTAATAAAAGTTAAAACTTAATAATTTTCAATTACTTGAACTCCTTACGATATGATTGGGAGACTGATGTTGGAGAAGATGAAATTCTCCACAAATTTGATGTTTATTCTCATTCTTCTCCCGATGCTGATGAAACGAATGTATGATTTGTGCATTTTATTCTTGATTTAGTTGGATGGTTTTTATTTCATTATACTAATACATATTTCATTGTTGTTCATTGTTATTTTTAGTTAAAACTTATACAACAATCTTTTAAAAGTCAATCAAAATCGTATGATATTGGAAAGGTTTGTGTGTTTTTTGTTTTGTTTTTCTGTTCTTTTAAATGACATTTTGTTTATGAAAAAAAATTGTAATAATGTTGAACGTGTGAAATAATGTTTTTATTAATGTGGTGCGCAAGTTATGATGAAACCTACGGTTAGGCTGGACCCTCGGAATTCAGTTATTGAGTTTGATGTGAAATCATTGTTTTACATAACGAAGGTCTTTTCACTATCCTATATAAAAAATTATATTAAATCAATGAATTATATTTTGGAAAATTCTTTTATGATAAAGTATTTAATATGTGGTAAAAATGAAGAGTAACACCTTGATATGTTTTTGTTTTTAATTTTGAATTATTTTATTTAAAATTGTATGTGGGGTTTAAGAGTATTATAATTTTCAATAACGATTTTCCATTTGATTGACCAAATGTTGATTGTTTATTGTTCTCAACTTCGTATTATAGTATTATTTGATTGTGCTTATTTACAATGTTTTAAGTATTGTTAGCACATGATTAATACTTTATTGACGTGTCTCGTGAATCATTCCTAAGGAAATTTGAGAGTGGATTAATTTATTTTAAATATATTTTGAAAGTAGTAATCATATTTATGCCCATGTATTACATATATTATCTTGTCGTACATTGACGTTATATGTTAGATTAATTTATATTTTTAGCTAATTATTCATTTAAAAATTGGTGGTTTATATGCCAATAATATAATAGTTTCATGTGAGTTTATTAACATTTGTGATTGCATGTCCTTGCAATTGGTACTCCTATGATATCATAAATTTTTATTACGTACACATGGTGATATATTTATTTGTGTATATGTTGACTTGTCTCTATGTTATAATTGTGTTTTGATATAATACAATTTAAATACCTAGAGATGTGAAGGTTTTCTTGCGAAAAAATAGATAAGTTTTCTTTCATAAGATGTTTGTTTCGGTTTGGAAACATTAGTTGAGATCTTTGATGTCCTTAATGGAACTGTTATCTTGAGATATGCTTCTTTGAATATTTCAATTGTGGAAATGAAAAAATTTCATTAGAAGCATGAGTCCCTTATATGGGATTATGGGATTGGTTGTGTTTTCTTGTGAAGACACAATACATACAATAGTATATAATGATCACAAATATACAATAGTACACTTATATTTAATAATCATTGCAACTAAAATTGTTGGTTATGTGGTTATGGGTGATGATGGTTGGATTTAGGAAATTGTACCAAATCTTTTACCAAGTAATAAAGTGATAAGTAGAGTATCGTATCCACATGGATTGTCGTTTCAACCAAACAATTCGCGTTACATATTTAGGAACAATAAAATAATTAAGAGATAAGGGTTTAGAGTTTTGTAAAGTTAATCTGCTTGCAACAGTGCAAAGTTTACCTGTTTTGATTGAAGAATGTTAGCGGCGGTTAAGATTCTAAGAATCCCCTCTATTTAATTGTTGGAATTCGCATTATTCATGCTATTTATCGTTAGCTATCTAAGTGATGAGTTCGTGGAGTTTTACTACCTATCAGCTGTCGAGTTGCACATGTTGACCACACGGGTAGGTACGTTTGAGGCCTTACTTTCTCAAAGGTAATTAAAATATAAACTTAAATTAGAGTTCCTAAATTCCCACCAATGTAGTCCTAGTCTTCTTAAAGGTTCTCTCATACATGGATCTTAGAAGCACATAACACACTCTCCCTCTCGGTAGTTCGACAAATAGGCAACCCTACTAGCGTCTACCTTACCAAGGTTCCAGGAGAATGAAGTTACTGGGCTAATTTAAGTCGTGAAGTCACCAGTTTCCCTAATTACTAACTAATTACTTCCTGATTTGAGTAGGTTTGCACCAATATTATGTATGTCACATCCCAAAGTACTTTTATCTCAGGGTTCTGCTCTATGGCTAGTTCCCTTAGTTACTAATTAGTTAATTCTTGATTAAGACAATTATAAATATCAATATTACGTATGTCACCTCCCTAAGTGTCTAGGTATCAGGGTTATTTTTCAAAGGAGACAAATCTTACACCCGATAGTAAAATAAAATAGCATAAAGAAAATAATTGAAATAAAACTTTCAATTAAATAAATTATCCAACAACCAGAATAGAGGTTCATCTTAGAACCCTAGCGTAAAAAGATTTAGTTACACATGGTACCCTAGAAAATAACACATACCCTAGAAATACATGGAGTGAGGAGAGAAACTCCTCCCTTGAAGCTCCTAGTGTTTGCCTTCCTCTTGAACCGCTTCGTTCTATATGAGAAATTATGAACGAGAGACGTGATATTTATAGGGAGAGTTTCCACATGAAGTTGGGCTAAAATACAAGGCTTTTGCCTTAAAAAGTAACAAAATTTAGTCTTGGCCCGCAAGACATATGCGCCAGGCGCGTAGTGCCATGCGCTAGGTGCATGTGAGTGGTGCTACAGGCTACAAACGTCTAGAACCATGCATCAGGCGCATGAGCATAGGCCTAGGCGCACAAAAATGCGTGCCACATGCATGTGAGTGATATCTGGGTGCTGAAACTCCTGTTTCTCTGTTGTTTTGGATGTTTGGTTCTATATAAGATGTCTTGGAATTTGGTAACAAAATTCCTCCCTATTTAATGTCTTTTAATGCCTCTTGAATCTTCATTCTTTAATCTTGCCCAAGTCTTCACAAATCTTCAAATGTCTTGCTTTGTCGATTTGCATGATTTCTTCATGAATTACATTAAAACACCGTAAAATTGCTATGTTTCGGGAAGAATAGAATTACATACTCAAATATAGAAAACATTACAAATGTGCCAAAATCATAAGCAATTGATCTAATACTCCTCTTTTCTGGATGTAAAACCTATTGAAAATGACTGAAAAACATGTTAAAAATAACATAAGATGACTTGTCATTAGGTGACATAAACTTTTAATAATTTCTCCTTTAGCTCTAGTCGATGATTCTTGTTGTCCACAATGATCATCTTTATTTGTTGTTACAGTTAAGATATGAAAGTGGCCACTAGTTAACCAATGAGTTTTAAGTTTATTTTGTATTTTATTTTTAAATTTTATCATCAAAAGCTTATTTTATATTTTTTTAATGTTTTATTTTATAAATCAATATTGTCTAAGTGGGAGAATGTTCTAAATTTTATTTTTAAATGTTGGTCATCTAATGATTTATTCAACATTAGTTGAATAATATCTTGATGGGTCTGGGTCTGGATTATTCATCTTGTGATGATATTGGACATCACATGTTGAGTGTGTTTGAATCGTATAACCTATAATTAAATGAATCTATGATGGGTTAAACCAATCAACTCCTCATGAAAGGGTATGATTTGAAACCTTATGAATATTCAACTCTTCATTTAAAATTTCACTTGAATAACTTTAAAAGGTAAATATCTTTACAAGTTGAAATAAATAAAACCTTGGTATATACATTTGACATGGTCCGACTTTGCCTAAAGACATTGAAGGACTGGTGAGTAGTCTTCATACTCCTCAGGCTTTAAATGCACATTGTTCCCTTGAAACATATTTAATTGTTTTTATTTATTCCATGTTATTGAATTTTATAATCACTATGTTGGAGATTAAGAAGGGGCAACATTATTTTAGCTAACTTACGGCACAAAAAAAAAATCTCAATAGTGACCCTGCTTTTAGATCAACTAGCATGCAATATCCACGACTCTTAGTGAAAGAAAACGTATCAGAAGATCATAGGATATTCATGTCAATTTTTCTCTATTCACCTATATCCATCTTCCATCTTGTAAGCATCACGAGTCACTCCTTGATTGACTTATTAACATATCATCCGTTATTTTCAAACCAGTAACATATCAATTATAGGGTGTATAGAGACAGTTAATTGATGGGACAATGAAGTTTTATAGAAAAAGGTATTTGATTTGCATGTTGATTTTTAATTGATTTCGATGCATTTGAATTATATTGTGATTTCATTAATCATCACTAAATTTCATTAATCATGACTTATAAACGAGGTTAAAGTTAAGAGTATATAAATTATGTGATTTTTGAAATTTAATGAGAAAGAAGAAGTCCATGTCTTTTTATAAATTCTACATTGTTGAGTTTTACTCACTATATTTTTGGAGGTGACTTTTCCATGTATAGCAGTGCATGTTGCAGGACTGAGTTCTACTTGTAACTTGGATGTTATATGTTATTGTAAAAGTTCATTTTTAAGTTGTAAAATTTTCAATATAATGCTTTAAAGGGGTTCAAAGTTTTTTTTGCGAAATATCTTTGAACTTTGTTGATGACTAATTTCTTTTGTGAATTCTGATGGGTCAAAACCAATTTTATTGTCTCTCCTTCTCAACCACATCATAGATATTAAGAGAATACATCAATAACAAATTGGCAAATTGAGAACTTTATTCAGGTGAAAGCATTAACTAATACACAAGATAAGTTTCCTCCAAATAAAAAATTACACAAGATAAGTAGGATAATTTATGCAAACACAATTAAAATAGTACTAAGATATAGCTAGGTGTAGCTATTTATGTGAAAAGGCTTTTAGGAATGAAACTTATCTTTCCAAGCATGATAATCTTAATGGATTGGCTTTACAATGGGAATTACCTTTGGAATAGGTTTGTAAATTGGAATAGGCTTGTAAATTGGAATTACCTTTGGAATAGGCTTGTAAATTGGAACTGGCTTGTAAATTGGAATTACCTTTGGAATAGGTTTGTAAATTGGAACAGGCTTGTAAATTGGAATTACCTTTGGAATAGGCTTGTAAATGGGGATTGGTTTGTGGATAGGCTTATAGGTTGGAATGTATTTTGGTATAGGTTTGTAAATTGGAATGTCTTTGTGAATAGGTTTATAAAATGGAATTGGTTTCTTGTATATTGGTTTTTGGTGAAAATATCCTTTGAGTTTGTGTTTTAGATGAAAAAATCCTTTGAATTTTTCTTCTTCATTATGTCCTTCTAGGTTTGTCTTTGTTGCCTCTTCATTTGCAAGCTTCCCATCTGTGTTCACTTGGTTTCCTGCACAAGAAATGCAAAATTACTCAAGTTATAAACTCTAGGTGCCTAGCTCAATCGCCAAGTGTGTGTTTGTTTTGTTTTTGTAACAATCTTATTTGTGCGGAATATCTATCAACGTTTCTATGACTTATATCTGTTAGGAAATTTAACTGATCATGTAGTTTTTTCTCTCAATAATTTTTTCCCATTAACAATGCTCGACTTGTTTACGAGATCTGAGTTCAATTCCACTTGAACCAACATAATTCTAGGTGTTCATGTATTGGATTGACCTAATACTTATTAATTAGTTTCTTAATTTACAAATAATTGAGTTTTTAATAAAAGAAGAATTACAATAAAAGAAATATCACCTTCAAATAAAATTTTATACAAAATTTTCTGCTCAATACAAAAATGAAAACATGCTTTTAAAATTAAATTTTATTTTACTTTACTATCATCATCATCACACAAGGAAAAAGTGAAGTTAAAAAAAGACCATTTAAACATGACTTTGATGAGCTGAAATGTTTCATCAAACATACTACTACCAAGTGACAACATTTTATGAACAATGATATTTTCAAGCCATTTTTAATTAACAGCATAAATTTCTTTCTCTTTTTTACCAAATAAGGGAAATATAAATGTACCATACCAAGAGTAAACAAAAAATAACCCAATCTATGAATATGTACTACTACTATATATATTCTGTACATATATTATATGTCAATATCAAAATGAATATTGTACTCACAAACCTGAAGGATCATTTCTTGCTACAACAGAAGTAGCATAACAAAAGGTGACAAGGAGCAACAAAGGAACCCAGAAGGCCAAAAGTGGCCTTTGCATATTGGAAGCCTTTCTCATGATTGAGAAATTCAACAAGGCCACAAAAGAAGAGTGGTTTAGAAGTGAAAAGTGAAAAGAGAAATTGTTTGAAGACTTAGCTTGAGTTACAAGTGTCACAAACTTGCATTATTTATACTATAAGCTAGTAAGGGTTTAATTAATAGTACATAGTGACTTACATCAGTATTACTTTTTGTGATTGAATATATTCCTAGATTATTGGTGGTTGGAAGAGGTTAATTGTGTTTAGCACCGTTTTGGTGGCTGATGGTTGTAACCATTACCTTTCCATTAATGGAGCCTCCAAAGTTAGGCGTTTCTTTTCCTTTAGGGTAGTATGATATTATAAAACAATATTATATAAAATAAAAGAATAGGTTAGAACAACTTATACTAGAACCGTGGTAATGTTGTGTCAAACTAATTAGGTAGGAAAGGTTCAAATCTAGTTCGAAATGGATTCAAGAATTTTGATTAGTAGGAACAATCTCATATACTACAAATATACTTGTAAAATGCCTAAAAATATAGTAGTACTTATAAAAATATATTTTTGTATAAGTGATAAATTATGACATCAATGTCATTAAAAGAAATTTAAATTACAAAACCATATTTTCAATACTATCAAATATCTTATAAAAAAAATAAAAAAGAACCATTAAAATGTCTATTCTATTTACAATCTCGTATGATATAACCAAATAATCATTCTACAATTTATTTCTCTCATACTGTTGCGCAGTTTGTTCTTGATAAATAAAATTTCTCAATTTGGTAGGTGCATATAACTTTTAATATGGAAAAAATAATATTGTTCAACTTCAAATAACTTATTACAACATAAGTATAGTGGGGGCAGCTTCCCCACTTAGTGGTACCAAACCAATTTGTCTCGTATGATATCATGAACTCTAACAATAATACGTATAGTAACTAAATATATGACAATGAAATGCACGCATGCTGAAGAAGTACTACCACTGATATTACCTAAAGACAAAAGAGTGAAAGAGACTCACACACCCCACACAAAACTACAAGATTGCAAATTCCGAGCAGTAGTCTATTTTCTATAAATATTTTTACATTCGTATGTTTTTATTTTCTTCTATATTTTGGACAGTGCAAAATGAGAGTTAGAAACTAAGAGAAGTAAATCTAATGATTGTATAGTGGCTAACTTTTAAGTGTGAGATGTGGGGATTCAGATTCTGATACCAAAGAGAGATAGATGGGGAGAGAGTTTACATTGGAACTGGATTCCATGTAGTCATTGCGACACTGTAATGATTTCAGTGGTCCGATCTTGAATCAATGCTAAAAATTGTTTAGTATTTTATGTAGGTGTATTAATATGAACCGACATATTTTAAATTTAAACTAGTAAGAAAGTGAGTATTAAAGATAGAAATGACAATAGGCTAGACCGAACTAGGTTTTGTAAGGTCTAAGTCTGACCTGTCAATTTTTTTAAGGCCTAAGCGCATCTTGCCTGTCATAGACTTATTTTTCCGGTTTGAGTCTAACCTTCTGAAAGTCTGATATGACATGCTAGCTGGTTTAAAAGTCTATTTGATATGAACATATTTATATAAGTCATGTGATTTAATTTAAGTTTAAATAGAATAGCGAACATGGTATATCAATTAGATTAAACTCTCTTTTGATATGTAACATGAGTTTTTAGGGAACTTGACTATATAATATATCATATTTCAATTTCAGTTTATAATAAATATGTGAAAAATTAATGTATACTAATAAACTTAAACTACTGAAATGGTAAAAAATTTATATTTTAATTCAAAGTACAAAATATAATATAATAATAAATATTATTGTTCGTATTTACTTAAGTATACCGACCTATTAGATTTAATAAGCTTTTCTAATGGCCTATGACTGGCCTTTTATGCTAAATATGCTTCTAAAAATGTCTAGGCCTTCTCGATTTAACAAAAAAGTCTGGCCTAGCCTATCCTGTCGTAGATCCCTGTAGACCGGTTTGACCTATTTTCATCCCTAATTAAAAACATTGTTCAAAAGAGAATATTACTCGCCGTATTCATATCTATCTATAATTTATAAATTATGTATCGGTCAAAATTGAGTCCACTTATTAAACTGCACTTAATTATCCATAAGGTGTAACTCAACTTGCAATATCAACATTATTAAACTGAATATTTTCTGTGATAGTGTTCAATGTTCGAATTCAGAACCTTTCACTTTATGTAAATGAATTGCACTTAATTTGGGGGTAAATATAACTGACAACGTGAAGATAAAATTGAATCAAAGAGGAATGAAAATGAGTTAAAATGTAAGTTCTTGTGGTGACAAAATCTTATGTAGACGCCAATTATTATCCATTCAAATCACCTATATACAGTAGTAGGTTGGACTAACATATACAAAGCCATGTTCTTGTATCAAACACTACACAGTGAAGGCATTTTTGGCCGTAATACTTGAAGTAAGTAGGTACGTAAAAGTTGAACAGAATTAGGCTTGGCAAGTACTACTAGCATGCAACAATTAAAGTAGAAATTTATAGAGAACCATGTGCTACAGCTACTACAATGAGAAATCCAGCCTGGAAGAAAGCTACCAATGGATCCTACCAAGCAAGCAATTCTCGATCGAATTTTGAGTTCTTAAGAAATTCAAAAAAAGTAGTTAAAATTAAAGTTCTTAAGAAATTCAAAAAAAGCAGTAAAATTAAAGAATGCTAATATAGTTTGTTTCAAAAAATGTAGGATAGAGAAAAGAGATAGTTGGAGGCCTAAGTTGTCAAAGTATGGATTTTACTTCAAGTCGAACGAGAATGACAAAATAGAAAATCGTAAAATCGTAATCAAACTGGAAGGATTTTACTCATTTATTTTTGTAAAATTGATATAAAATAACAAAAGAAAAAAATCGTAAAATTGCAATTAAAATCGATTGATTTTACCAAAACAAAAATCATGTTAAATATATATCATAAATGACTCAAAGTTTAAATTCCACAAAATACTCATACATGAATGAGTCAAAGCCTAAATGTCAAATTTTATTTATTAGTCGTAATAATGCTAAACAATCTAGACAAAAATTGGTTTTTGTGTAATTATAGAACATGGTCACGGGTACAAATCGGGACAAAATTGACATGTATCAAAATAATTGCTAGAATCCTTCAAAATCCTTCGATTTTGCATGGATTTAAATATTTTGTGCGATATTGATGTAATTTTACTAGGATTTTACCTGTTGTAGTATTCCACGATGGATTTGAATCATTGAAGGTGAGCAAAATCATAAAATTCAAAATTTTAGAAGTTAAGTTGGGATTTTAACAACAATGGATAAACATATAAGGTTGAATATTTAGAATAAATAAAATAAGGGATTTTTTAGGGATTTATTTTTCCCACCCTATGCCTTTCCTCGCGCACCCTATTTTTTTTTCCAATTTTACCCCTGATCTGGATTATGTTTTCCGAAATAAATTGTTAGAATTTTGCAGATTAATCCGAATAATAAAATCCGGAAAGGTCTTTTACCAGAATTTTAAGCTTTGAAATTCGTAAAATAAATGCAAATAAACATATAAACCAGAAATAAAAAGACAAAAAGATAAAAACAACTCATTTTATTAATATATGAACAATACATTACAATAATGTTGAAGCTTTTTAAGCTTATTACATAAGAACCTAAATCTATTTCTAATCTCCTAAGAGCCTAATACTAATCTCCTAAGAACCTAACCACTGATATGTGGTAGGACATACCAATAGCTTCCCTGTTGGAGGGAAACTAGGGGAGGAGGGAAGAGGAGGACGGGAAGAAGAAAACAATGCCCCTGAGGGAGGTAGGGGGTGCTCAAACTTACGCCCAGACAGGCCAAGCTAAGAACCACACTGACCCACATGACCCCCAGATGAACCACACTTCTTTGCAGTGCGGTTCCATCCTCATTGACCATTCATACAAACCTTGAAAGTTTACAACGAGGCCCTTATCTATGAAAGGTCAACGATGGAAAACCATGGTTGTAGAAGGAAGAAGAGGAGGAAGAAAGGGTGGGAGAGGATAATGGGGTTTGGAAGGTTATTTATAGGGAGGGTGGGTCAAAAACGGTTTGGAGGTCATAAATGCAGTCAAAAAACGTGGTAAAACACGTTTTTTTGACTTGACCACCGACAAAACATGTGGTGCAAACCACCAGCCATGACACTGATGCAGTCTGGAAAATACAATCCGGAATGCACCTGTTTTTTCCGGAATATATTTTTCCGATTAATACGATACTGGTGAACGAGAGAAAAGTTTGCACTTCTTGTAGGGTTAAGGAAGTTCCGGAATGTATAATCCGGAAAGCTTCAGCATTGGATTCTTTTGTGTGGAGCCATTAATGTAGGTTTGGACGGTTACAATCACTAACACGTTTTCATTGACTGTAGTAATGACCTAGGACTTGTTTTAGGCTATAAATAGGCTTCCATCTTCAATAAATACCTTCATTCTTCACTTCACCTCTTTTCTTCCATTTTCTTCAATTTTTTTTAGTTTTTTAGGGGTGTCGGTGGTGTCATGGTCATTGTTGACCATTCATATGAACCCTGCAATTGCATTGCAGCTTGTGTGGGGTTCATATAACGGTCAATATAGACCCTTTACATCAAAGAAAGACACAAAAAAGCACATAACATCTGGTCCGGAATTCGTTTTTCAGATAGCACTAACAATCTGTTCCAGATTATATAATCCGGACTAGGGGTATTTTTGGAAATTTTGCAGGGCGTGCGAGAAGGCAGTAGGTGGGAAAAGTAATAGTCATAAAATAAATGTGGGTCTTGACAAACAAAGCCCAATAACATCAATTTTTAGTAGTTTTGCAATTTTTCATCCAAAAAACACATACGCCAAATGACCAAAGATCCTAAAATCAAAAGTAAGTTTTACATAATTCTTGAAAGTTTTGTTTTCAAAAGGCTCGGTTGAATATTAATATCAAATAGTTTGATTCCCAAAACCAAAAGTTTTATCTTTCAAAACATCCGATATTAATATTCAAATCAGACATTTTAAAAACAAAATTTTCATTTATATGTTCAAATCATATCACACTAGAGTTCGACCGCATACTTCTATAAAGAGGAGAGTTGTTGAAGCTCGAGAAAGGGTGACCTTTTTGCAACAAGTGATGAATGAGTTCAAGCAAGATATTTATCACAAGTTGTAGGAGGTTGGAATGCACAAGGCAAAGTATCAGTATGTGCCTCGACATGCATGCGAGAATGGTCAGGATGATGCCCAGTAGGAGCATCCTATTTTTCGAGGAGAGTTGTGCCTCAACAACATGCATGGTTCTGCGATGTTGAGTAAATATATTATTCAAATATTTGGTTCTGCGATGACAAAAGTTTATTGTAGATGAATTGATTCTAATTAAAAGTGATTTATATTTCGATACATTATTGAGTTGAATTATAAATTTATGTATGAAAATCAATTTTAAAATAAAAAGCTACAGATCCTAACTTAAGTAAAATCAACTCTTAAAGTAAAATAATTCTACACAAAACCAACTAAATATAATCAATTATACATGTTCAGAATAAACTTTGACCCTCTAAAATTGGAACACAACTTATACATATGTTATTGTTGATAAGCACCAATAATTGAACACACGCTACTCGTATAATTATCACAACTCACATACATTATATGCTCCAAATGCAATAAGTTATATTGGTATCAATCTTTTTCTTTTATAAGAAAAAATTGTATTCTAACAAGTATAAATAATACTCGAAACTTATTACAAAAGAATTAAATTAGACACTTTGAACCAATCCCAAAAAAAAAAAAGTTTTTGTTTCTACCTTCCCGGCAAATAAACCAAGATCATGATAGACACTTATTATGATCAACCACCTCGAAGGAATTAGCCACTTTCTTGTTAAAAACAACATTATTTCTTTCCAACCAAATGCACCAAACAATCGTTAACCAAATTAAGTGAGACAGTTTTTCCAATTTTTTTTCGGCTACATACTTTGCGCCCCTAACCGGTATCTATCCATTCCAACCATTGAAAATACTTTTCCAAATTTCCCATGTCCCTGGACATATTGCAAACGAATGGCTTACTGACTCAATGTCATTGAAACAAAACTCACAACTAAACTCTAGTAGAAATCATGTCTTGCAATAATCTCCATCCAAATACGCGCAACCAGTGGCGTTGCCAGGAACCTGAACTAGGGGGTTCATAATTGTGAACTTTAATTACTAATAATTATAATAATATATATTCAAAAAATTACATTGCATTCAATGTACATTGTACTCAAAATACTTCATATGCATACTCTACAATTGCTCCCTATGATGTGTCATGTTCTGAAATCGTTGAATAATCAACTCATTATCAACCTTTTTGAACACATCTCTCTCAATGTAAGTCACACGACAATCGTTCATAAATTCATCTCCCATTTGATTACGCAATCTGTTCTTCACAATCTTCATAGCAGAAAAGGTTCGTTCAACGGTTGTTGTGGCAACAGGCAAAATCATTGCTAACTTCAAAAGTCGATAGACTAACGAATAAATAATATGCCTTTTAGTTGCAACCAATTTTTTTGATAGATCACTTATTCCTTTCAAAGATGCAAATTCTACACTCTTACGCATATCAGAGATGCAAGTCTCAAGTTGACTATCAAGGAATACCAACTGTTGTGTTGCTGTGTATATGTTATTGGAGGTCGGAGAAAGGTAGTAACGTGGTGAAGAAGGCGCGATCTGTTGGTGGTGCGCGGTGGCCGTGGTCGTAGTTGAGAAGCTATACGAAAAATAGTGCGATAGAGAGAGAGAGACAAAGAAGAAAGATTGATGTGGCTTGGTATGTTGGTGATGCACGGCGGTTTGTTGGTGGTGCGCGGTGGTTTGCCGGCGGCGGGATTGAGATCTCAAGGAATGAAGGAAGGAGAGGAGAGAGTTTAGAGAGAGGCTATTATTGTTATATCAATGAGTCTGCAACATTATCTTGCAGCTGCACATGTGTCGACATTTCCATCTCATAACACTTGGAACTCTATTCCAACACCATCTCCATGTCCATTTTCTATCAATGCAAGCTCCTTTATTTGCAACATAAACTGATTTGTCAAAACTTAATCTATATAAATGAGGAAATTGTATGAACAATGGTTGATCACCTAACCATAAATCTATCCAAAAAAAATATGCTTTCTCCATTACCAAGTTTTCTATGAATTATGCTAGCTAACTAATTTGTAGATAAATCATCCATAAAACTTATTGCACGGACGTTACGCCACCATAAAGAATCCGACGTTACAAAACTGACTATTTTTGAACTGAGTAAACTTTATCTTATCTAACCCTATTGATCGTATGTTTTCTCCAAATCTTCGATGAATAAGAGTCAATTCATTGATTACCTTCCGAGGTGCCTTGAAAAAAGAAAAATAGAATAACAGTTTAACAACGTAGCGCCAAATTGATTGAAACCACTCTTCCTCCATTGGATAAATTATAACCATTCCACCAAGAAAGTCTTTCTTCATAGATTCTATCGCCGGGTTCCAAGTTCGTGGATTAGCTCCAACTGAAATTCCCAAAAAGAGAAAAGGTACCAACCTAACTCAGGAAGGTTGGACAAGAGATATGACAATGTGCCACACTATGACGATTAGGTCCCAATGCCACAATGATCTATCCCTCCTCAAAGTCCATTCCCACTAAGCATGACATTAGCATAATGATTAGTGTGTTCGACGGTAGCTCCGGACATTAGAATGTCATCCCAAGCCACTTAAGAATCTTTCCACCGGCTTACCCTCAAGGTCGGCATCTTGTCACACAGGAACAAATGAACCCGTCCTTACCCAACGCACAGATCTTAATCTAGTGTAATTGTAAATGTGAGTTGAGATTCATCAATCATACTCAATCCATTGGCTGAATGAAATATCACAACTCACATGACACTTTTTCATCTTATTTGGAGCATTCTTTTAACAACTCAAATAATTGCATCCATGATAATAACTTCAATATATTTTACATCATCAAATAGACAAATACCATCTTATTTATACAACAATTTCTTTTAGTTTTCACAGAGAAAATATCAAGGAATAATTAATTGATATGCACACAAATCCAATTCAGAACAACACACATATATAGTCTTGGTTTCAACTTGCAAATTTTATTCTTCTGAAATATTGTACCAACATGTACAACATAATTTAAACCATCAAATTAAGATTACAAATAACCTCAAAAAAGAATGAGAGGTTCTTGTTGTTGTGATGTATTAGTATCCCTTTGGTCCTTTCCCTAGCAAAGTCAGCAAAAATTCCATGTAGTCACCTGAGGTATCTCCAATGACATCATCATCAAGACTTGATTTGTACATGTTAGCATACTCGAATCTCACTTTCAACAAGTCGATTTCAGCTCGAGTTACAATAGCTCTGTTGAGTGAATCTTCATCAGTTCCTAGCCCGACAATAGAATCCCTTATAACCTGTTTGTGCATAGAAGTGGACCGAAATGAAATTGCAATCACTTTCTGAATGAGTAATCTTGATATAGCTTCAAAGAAATTAGAGTAAATGGATACTTTGATATTTTAAAGATGAAATGTCATAATGTTGGTACTCCTATAAAAATATTCGTCAAAATAGTCGTATAAAACGACTGCATTGATGTCAAAATTTGATCTTTGAAACCACCTAAATGAAATTTTCATTAGAAGATCGAACGAAAGATACATCGTATATTTGAAAGAAAAAAGGAATTAGTACATATATATCATCTCAAAATGAAAAGGAAGGGAAAAAATTGAATGAAACATTACTGTCATGTATAATCGACCATCTTTCCAAGGAAAAAGTTCATTGTAGATGTTTCTTTTAGATTTTGAGAGGTTTCAAACACAATTCGATTAGAAGCAAGACAAATTTGCTTTGATTAGTGTCAGAAAACACATACTATGTGTCGGAGTATGCAATTTTTGTCTTTGCATAGAGAAGAATCTCAACCAAACAAGCTAAATTCTCAATGCGAGCTATCAGTAACCTATACAATTAGTATGCATAACATATCTAATCTTAGAAATCAGAAATAATTAATAGTGTGTGTAATGTATCATTTACAATGTTGATAAACCAGGCTTTTGAAAATTAGACTCCGCAATGGTTGGTAAACGGATTAACAGAAAAAGAAAGACAGATTCTTTTCTTTTTAACTTATCTACGGTTCTGGAAAAGCAAGTTATAGATATATCTTGAAAATTGATTAGTGTTTTCTAATAATGTATTAACTTATAACCCGAGTTTCCAAAACAATGAAATACTAAACTTTATGAACTTGTCTTGAGTAGAAGAGAATTAACAAGTACCTTTGCGAAATGTTTCTCGGGGCATTCTATACACCATACTACCACATTTAAGAGTGATGTCAAATCACCTTTACCACATGTTTTTATGTCCTGTAAAGAAAATCACCCAAATTCATAGTGAATGAATAAACAACATCTTGGAACATCATTATAGTAATTTAGGCTTTTCGGTTAAGTACATTTTGAACAAGTGACATGATTTAAATTACTAGTTGACATTAAAATTGAAATCGTTAAACAAAACCTCTTCAAATGTTTTGCCATAGAGTTGCTTGTAGGATGCAAAAGTTTCGCGGATCTGGAAAACATTCCTGGTGCTAAGTATCCAAACAAAGTGATCATCATCTAATTTCTTATTGTTGATTGCTTCATGTAGTTTTTCTGCTTCCGACTTTGCAACCTCCAAGTTTACTGTCACTTTATTATGCCGGTAGGAGCTTACTAAGCCCACTAAAATCTGCATAACATCCACATGATATGTTTGAAGAACATTGAATTTGTGAAGAAAATTAGGGCTCGTTTTCTTTTCATGTTTTCCGTTTTCATTTTTATTTCAACTAATAAACATATGAGAATATAAACTCAATATTCCCCTCACAATTGTCTTTTATAGTACTTGAAAACAGGTCTAATATTTTCAGAAATTCTGAAAATGTCATAACATAGTTTTTGTTGTTTCTGAAAAAGGATTCTTCCTAGCTTTCCATCCATCTTCTTTCTATCACAAATGTTCATTTCATGAGTCTTTTAACTCCTCGTTAGCAATTTAAAATGAACACAAAAATTTGAAAATGTTTTTATAAAGTAAACAGACCTTACATTTTTTAAGAAATTGCTTTTAATAATAAATTTACCAAGCTTTTCTGTAATGTATTTATCATTATCTTGTTTTACTTTGTGTTACTATGCAACATTTCGCATGTAAAATGAGGTTCAAACAAGAATATTTGAATTTGAAACCACAGTACTATGCAGTGTTGTCAATTGTATGGACAGTGGAAAATAGAGATTTGTTCAAATTCTACTACGCAATAGTTCTATATAGCAACACTATAGCTGCTATTCAAACGTATTTTGTACTAAACAGCGTATCACAAAACAACAGAAAATTGTTCAGATTCCGCTACGCTATAGAGCTTTAGCCACAATCTAACATTTACTAGAACCTAGCTAGACAAACTTAGATAAGAGTTACTTTTATATGTGACTAAGAAACTTCATGTCCTTACTTTTGTGAGTGGCTGAGAAACTGAGGCTATAATGTCCTCCTCAAGTGAGCAATCAAAGAGAGAACAGTAAGCCTGTCTGACTGCCATCAAATGATTCGGACTCGACGCGCATGCTATTTCAACCAGAATCTGCAGCTGTTTGATCCCTTTCCTCTTAACCTTCAATGCATCCCTTGCAAATTTTGCATCCCTTTCTGGTGGATCACAAGTCCAGAGAACTATAGCATTCTGTTACATATCACACTAGCCTATGTCATGATATTGCATATTAGATCGCATCATTACTTCAGAAAAATGGTGTGCTTCGAAAATAATTTTGAATTCGACAATAAAATGAAATTTTCCTTAGATAAAAGAAATCACGTACCAAAATCTTATATAATTGTTAGGACAAACATCATTATCTTGACTTATATGTGCAAAATTGAGGGTTGTATTTGTAATGCTCAAATCAAATTAGCACAAAATTTAAATACAGATAGAATAATAGGACACATGATTGACCAATTTTGTAACAAAAAAACTAGAATTTCAAATTGGCACAAGCAATCACTGAAAGTGACATAATTTCAGTTGATTTCAATAATATATACTGATAAAATACAACATTGAATAATTGTTTCTCAAAAATGAATAGTCAATGGAAGCAAGAATGACATGATGCATACTCTAAAATCACCAGAGAGTTCGGATTGAAGACGATCAACAAGTGATTCATTGTAAAGTTTCTGATAAGTTTCTTTGATTTCCTTCCTCTGTTGAGCATTTCTATGTCCTAACACCAAGATTAACTCTTTTTCATTTGTTCCAATTCCTACATCAATTTTCCAATAACCATCATCAACACCAACAATCTCATTTCTAATACCAACAATTATTGATACAAAAATCAGCATAAATGAACCAACAGAATACAAAAAATGTATAAAAAACAAAATCATAATAATACCTTCAATAACGTTGTCCAATGAATAAAAAAATTCCAACAAATCTTTGTGATTCAATATTACAAACATGCATATTACAAAGTAACGTATCTGAAAAACCCATTAATAAAAACCTACAAAATTTCAGCTTTTTTAACATAATTCTCGCTACCCAAATTCAGAAAATACTTAAAATCATTAAAAAAAAACAGTTTTTTTTTTAAAACTTTCATCAGCATTAGAGAGAGAAAGAGAAAGAGAGAGAAACCTTGGAAAGCATTTCTAAGACGTTCAGTGTCTGTGTTAGGAGAAGGAACAATCTCTGGTAGTTTCAATGAAGCCATGAAAGATGAATTTTTTTTTTAGTGACAACAAATCTTAAGTTTAGAGAAACTGTTCTTGTAACATGTTTTTCATGTTTCAGCTGTTTTTATTGTTATTGTCTTTTTCCAACGACTTTGCTAAAAAACCATAATTTTATGTAGTAACATTTTACTGTTTTTACTTTTTTGCCCCTTGTTTGTTTCAAATGAGAAAACTACCTCTTGATATTTACAATTATAGTCCTTTCTGTTTTATGTAATTTCAGTTTTGCGCACTCAAATTCTTGAATTGGAGAAGCACACCATAATTTCTGTATATTTATTTTGCACACCACAGTTGAAAAAGTTTTGTTTTAATGGTCTATTTATTTATTGGAAAGTATAGGAAACACAATTATTTTAAAACAATAAAAATTGTGTTTCTTATATTACTCATCCTTTTTGGCTCCGTTAGGATTGACTTATTTTAGAGTTTATGCAAAATAGATTATGCAAATAAATAAACATTAATGTATTATTTATAAGTTTGTTAAGGTAGTTTATGAAAAAACAATTTATGAACATACAATTTTTTTTTGAGAGAATGAACATACAATTTTCGTTAGTAAGATCTTACAAATTAACATAAATGCTTAATTATTTGTATAAACACTTTTTCATAAGCTCGATCCAAACAAGGTTGTTTTGTTGAGTATCAAAGTGATTAAAACTTCACCTTAAAATAAATAAAAGAGAAATCTTATGTTGAACACCAATCCCTATATATATAATATAATATTGCTACGAACTGAGCTAATAGGGATTTTACTCTTCCTTTTTGTTTGATTTTAATAGAAACTTATTTTATTGAAGAATATTTTAGGAATATGAATAAAGTAATATATTATAGTTTTTTTTCCTTCAAAAAGTCTAGTAATTAGAAATTTCTTTATTTAAGGTGAATAAGTGGAGAATTGAGAGTTTGAACTTTATCCCTTGCATGTTGCAACGTCGTTGGAACTATGCTTACAAGAACAACATATTATAGATTTTAGGGTTAAATATGTTTTTGCTCGTTATAAATATACCCACTTTTCGTTTTAGTTCCTTTAAAAAATTTCTACGACTTTTAGTGCATCAAAAGTTTTCTATTTTCACTTTTGATCCCTTATTTTAAGTAAACTCATGTAGAACTCATATTTTTTAATAAAATTTTGCACTTTTTTTTATAATATTAATATTTCTATCTTCATATTTAATTCATGTTTTTAAAATAAAAAACTAATTTTTGGGAGAGATTTTAATAATATTCTACACATTTCTGCATAATTTCATTAAAAAATATAAAGTCTACACATCAGTTGATTTCAAAATAGAAACAAAACATGGTGATTGAAAATTTTACAGAGACTAAAAGTCGAAAGAAAATTTTAGAAGGACTAAAGAAATAATTTGATATATTTATAGGGATAAAAAACATATTTAACCCTAAATTTTACTTATATTTGATGATTTTTTTCCTCTAATTTTTTTTCTTTCTTACTTAATTATATTCCAATTGAGAGGAGTACACCAAAAAATAAATCCAGTTGAAAGGAGAATATTGTAAAATAATTTGATGTCTATCTTAAGACAAATTGTTTTCGAGAACCCAAGTTTGACTACCGATAAAAGCAAGTTTTGACCAAATTTTACTCACTTTTTGATGAATTTCAGATTACTAACAATCATTTTTCTTAAAAACCAAAGGGTTAAACCAACAAATAAATTAAAAATAATTTAATGTGCACCCACAACAAGGCTGTATCATTTTGGACACGTATTACTCTTAAGCCCTAAGTTAGGTATATACATTAATTATTTTTAAGATGTGTGACTTTGGCTGAGTCATGTCTCAATCTTATTTGAGCTGTAGTATCTTAACAACGTGCTCGAGGGATTGTTCACAAAAAATAAATAAAAACGTGGGATATTAATTTCTTTTTTTTAAACACAAAAAAAAACTATTTTCTTTTTTTTGTGTTACAAGGGATATAAATCATTTTTTTTAATTAAGTGTGAGTAAGCCTCCACATATTGACTACTTATATTATATATACTCTCTCCATCATCCCTACATATAATAAATTGTATTTTAAGGTAATGTAATATGTACATCTTTTAAGCTTAATATTATTATTAGGAGGCTAGAGAGTAATGCAAGTGATAGGAGCCTTCTTGAAATAGAATGTGAAGTGAAGGTCAAACGTTTATATCATGAAGTAAACATGTGTGCTGATGTGTTGGCTAATATTGGGTTATCATGGAGAATGAAATGATGTTTTTTGAATCGTATTTGACTTAAATAAGTCATTTGTTAGCTGTTGATCAAGTTAGGGTTACTTTTCCATCCTCCCTTTTGCTGGGCTTCGACCCTCCCTTTTATAAAAAAAATGTTTTTGTAGTTTCATTTATTATTAAACCAACGGTTTTTTAAAAAAAATCTAGAAATCTATTTATGACCACTCAAATCTGTAGCACAAGAAGTACCCAAAAACAAGCCAAACAACATATGACCATTTTGCCATAACCCTCCCGTTTTTAAAGTAACAAGTTTATGATAATTCATAGTTTAGTCGAATTATAAGTAAAATCTTACCATTGATTGTTTCAGTCGTAATTGGAAGTCGAACTCATTTGAACGATTTATCTTTAACTGAAACTCATTAACCACTTAAACCTAATCAATTGGTTAATACTAGCAATTAATTCCAACATAAGATAACTCTGCACGTCTTGGAGGAACGTTTGTGGATTCACATTATGTTAGCGAGTGTGGTTCTCTTCAAGCATATTATTTGCAATTTAGTGTTAGATTGGCCATACATTAATTAATTAAAGCTTTGAATGTGTTAACAAGGCAAGACTATGAATGATGAAATGAAAGCACTCGAGAAAAATGAAACTTAGTAGATTGTAGAGAGAGTCAAGGGGGAAAGAAGTCAGTTGGATGTCAATAACATTATACTATAAAGCACAATTTAGATGACACCCTTGATTGTTAGAAGGCTAGACTAGCGGAAAAAGGTGTTGAGATATGCCTTGAAATCTCATGTTGGAAGCTGAAATTCATGTTTCCATCATATCTCATGCGCTAGGCGGAAGGATTGATGCGCTAGACACAGGAGCGCTGATGTGGCAATTCTGATAATTTTGTATGTTATTTTTTTTTTCCTAACATTAATTGAGGGGTTGAAATAAAAAAAAAAATCTTAAGGGTTGAAATCAAAGTTAACTCAAATGTTAGGTATCAAAATCAAGGAAAAAAAACATGTTTTTGGTGCAATAAATCAGGAAAAAAAAAAAGGTTTTTGGCACTATGGATCACCGACCTGGATGTTTACATTGTTTTTAACATCTTTTAACCACCGGCTAGGATGTTTTCATTGTTTTTAACGTCTTTCATTATTGATGTGCTCTAGTGTTTCTAGAAATTATCCTCCTTTCTATGTTGTAAATCATCTCTTTCGTTGGTTTACCATGTATCCTATATATGCACTAGTACAAAAAACCATTTTTAAGTCGGTTAAAAAGGCTTTTTTAAGTCGGGCGCACGTCCTAACAGCTCCCGTAGTAAGAAGTTTATGCTTTTAAGTCGGATTTAGCAACCGACTTAAGGCCTTAGGTTCCGGCGAGGGTGTGTGCAAAAGTGATAAGTTTCGGCGAGAGTGATTGAGCGATGATGGAGGCCGCGACGAGTGAGAAAGAGAGAGCAAGTGAGAGCGGCTTTCAGCGATTGAGTGAGAAAGAGAGAGCTTTCAACAATTGAGTGAGAAAGAGAGAGCTTTCAGTGATTGAGTGAGAAAGAGAGAGCTTTCAACTATTGAGTGAGAAAGAGAGAGCAAGTGAGAAAGGTTACGAGAAGTGAGGTTCAACGAATCTACAATGTGCTTTTTTTAAGGAAAAAAAGTTTTTTTTTGATGGTTACGAAAAAAAGGTCTCATATAACTTTTTTTTTTTTTTTTAAAAAAAAAGGTTTGTTTTTTTGTTGGTTACAGAAAAAAGGTCTCATATAACTATTATTTTTTTTTTGTCAAACATATAACTATTAATTTTTTTTATTAAAAAAACTATTAATTTAATTAATAAATAAAAAGAGGGAAAGTTGATGATTCACAAAGAAAAAGAGGGAAAGTTTTTATTTTGACAAAATAATAGAGGGAAAAATCCTTAGGTCCAGTGGCCAACGAACTGACTTCTTAAGTCATTTGATCAACCTTGGGACTTAAAGAATTGATTAAAAAAAAATTCTTTTCATTATTCTATCAACCTTAAGTCTGGGTAACTTTATAACCGACTTAAAGAAGTTTAAAAGAATTGCGAAACTGCCACCGCGTCACTGCTTAAGACGGGTGGCAGAGCGAACCGACTTAAGCATGGATTTAAAAAGTATTTTTTGTACTAGTGATGTTTTCATGGTTTGAATGTTTATTTTTAAAAAAATTCTTATAAAAAAATACTTCTTTTATTTTAATATGAATGAAACATTGATATATACACGATGTCACGAATTACAAAAGAAAGATCATGCGATCAAATTTTATAGTTTAATTAATTAGTAAAAGAGTCCGCATTGACATTATGATTGTGAACCAATGGAGGTGCTAAACACATGTCTATGGATGGTCAAGAGAAAAATGAAAGATATGTGTAGAGGTATATTTATATTTATTTAATGCTAAAAAAACAGGCAAAAAGATTTTGAGAAATGATATTTGTACAATCATTTTATGATAACTTTTATACAACTTTCTCTTTCATACTCACATGATGTATTTATCCTCTCTCTTCCTTTTTCTCTCTCTATTGTTTTTGACCAATAAAAAGAAAGAAAAATAAGGTTGTCACAAATGTTGTCATCAAATGGTTGTCAAAATATCATTACTCTTTTTTCTTTTTTACAAAAGTCTTAGCTCTGGTTTTGTATTCTAAGTATTTGATTGATATTTTTATATCTACACGTAACCAGCAAGTATATTAATTATATTGCACGTTCAATTGCATGTATTAAACTATCCCGCTCAAAAATAAGATATAAAATGTAATCAAGTAATAGTATTCACTCAAAAAAAAGAAATTAAGTATTTTCTCAAAAAAAAAAAAAATAAAC
>Ga0228711_1002841_pt1 | contig 26863 bp, 16 predicted proteins | sample MedpolnodulmetaG_2_FD_177996 | JGI IMG/M metagenome (GOLD analysis project Ga0228711, IMG submission 177996) | Root nodule microbial communities from Medicago polymorpha collected in Santa Monica, California, United States - brown nodules | ecosystem: Host-associated > Plants > Roots > Nodule... | reverse complement strand
TGTCTTTAGTAAGTATTTGGAATTATCTAGGACGTGTTTTCTCAGGATTTGTTTCAGAACATTTTCTAACAAAGTACAGATTTCCTCGTCCTCTTATGCTTACTTTAACTCTCTTTGTCTCATGTGTTGGACACCTTTTGATAGCATTTGATGTGCCAGAGGGTCTCTACGTAGCTTCAGTGATTATAGGATTTTGTTTTGGTGCTCAATGGCCATTACTTTTTGCAATTATATCAGAACTTTTTGGACTAAAATATTATGCAACTTTGTATAATTTTGGAAGTGTAGCAAGTCCACTTGGATTATATGTACTTAATGTGAAGATCACTGGTCATTTGTATGACAAAGAAGCTAAGAAACAATTGGAAGCACTTGGAAAACATAGAATAGAAGGGCATGAATTGAATTGTGTTGGTGTTGATTGTTTCAAGTTATCTTTCATTATTATTACAGCTGCAACATTTTTTGGTGCTGTTGTTTCACTTATTTTGGTGGCTAGGACTAGAAAGTTTTACAAAGGTGACATATACAAGAGGTACAGAGAAGAAGCTGAAATGGTGGAGGTAAAGAACGTGGGTAAGACAGAAGAAGATGACAAAGTTGGTCAACAGCAGCATGTGGTGACAACTTAGAAGTAAGACAAGTGGATAAGGATGATATTCATTATAGATCATAGATTCATAATTAAGTGTAAACATGAAATTTAAAATGGTGTCATACATATTATACAGTATAATATGTAACATTATGTGTGCTAATTTTTCTTTGCCGTGATGTATAATTCTCATTTTCTTTTGTCACACATTCAAAGAAAAGAAAATTGATTGCATGGTTATACTATAGTTTAATGCAGATCTGTTCCTTTACTTACATACACGTTGTTGGTCAATGCCAAGTTCAAGTCTTTGCTTTAATTTATAATATTCATTTTCATTTAGCTTTTAATTAAAAATAAGCTTTGGTCAATGCTTGTAACAGTGAACGTGCCATATTTGTTTAAGATTGTTTGAGGCCGTGCTCCAAACATGTTTGAAAGAACCCATGTAATTGTAATGTACTGGTTGTGCAAATAAAACAAAGACATCTATGGAATCGAAATATACTCCAATATTTCACCTCCGAAATTGTGCCTTATTGAGATTGGAGCAATGACTCTGTTCATTTTTAATCGTCAACATGAGTATATTAAAATTTGGATACAACCAAAAGGGGATCAAAATTATAAGAAAATATATAGTCATTTTGACTTATAAAATTACATCAAGTAGACAACTTGCAATAAGAGGGCATTCCAAGCATGTATCATTCTCAAATAGTACAATTCCTCATACCAACAAGGACGGGGCAACAACAGCTAAACTATTCTCGGTACTACGACTAAGGTTGTCTTCAACAATTTGGAGATTCCGTTGTAATTTATACAATTTTCATTTAAAATGTATTGAAAAAAACACCAATTAGTGACAAACATCTTCCTTGTAGTTAAATATATGAGCAATAGTTCTAACATGATTTTTATCTACAAAAAAAATAGACATTTATCTAAAGACAATGTATAATTAATAGCAAAATTATTCTATTCTAGACTTTTACCTACGGAAAAAGGCATTTAATGATAGATTTTGTCCGTAGGTATAAGTGTTTTTTCTTTTTTTTTTCAAATTGCTAGGCCCCTCTAAGTTTGAGGCTCACTGCAAAGGGCTTGTTGCACTTGCACAAGGCCGGCCCTGACTACAACTCTTTGATATACAATAACGGATAGCTGAGAAACAAGTTTATGATTGATAGCTGACAAGTTAGTTTATAATTGATAAAGTATCTTATTGAATTTGCAGTATTTTTAAAAATTAACGTTGAAATAGCTTAACAATATAAAATGACATAAAAAGATTTGTTTAATTAATATTTAATTATTTTTCAATTAAGAGAAAATATGTAAAATTGAGAGAGAAAAGATGATAAACTTTAAGCTAACCATCTAGATCAGCTTATCAAGAAACATTAACCTAGTACAAACAATTTATAAACTAACGAGAAAAATAGTGGTTACCAAACATGTACTTTTTTTAGTCATATTAACTTATAAGCTATATGTTAACAGCTATAAACTAACTTATTGAGCTTGACAAACACACCCGTGACTTTTGCTTAATCTTGAGAAAGTTGCCACCAAAAACCAATTAAGTTTTAACTATGTGAAACATATATAGCTTACCAATCCAGAATCCACTGCCACTAGTAAATGCACCCAGAAAATGCAGCCTCAGATGAGATACAAAGGGTTTACCAGTTCTTGTTCAGAAATAGGAATTTGATTGTGAAATGTGATAGCAACATTAACTCTAAGTCTCTAACCCTCTCTTTTCAAGGATTTTAATCATCTTCATTCCAATTTCTCTACATCTCTCTCAATCCTCTTTAGTTCTTCTCTATCTCTTCACCTCTTAATTCCACTCATTTTTTCTTATATTCCATATGAGTACGGGCAAGATTTACTCTAATAATTTTTTGACATTATTTGTACCTTACTTTTTATACTTACTTTGGGTTGTGTAGCCATCACCAAGTACTTAAACAACTTATCTATATTTTGTTCCGAATACTTGGACTTTTAAGCAACACAATGTTTTTTACTTAACCTTTAAGCTGCTACCAAATGGCCCGATTATATATTAATTACAACAAAATTATTTTTTATGTATGATCCCGCACCTTATTTATAGTACCTGAAAAAGAAGAAAAAAAATGGAACTCTTACCCGTATATATTACTCCAATAAGAAAAACCTAAGAATAGTTATATTTGCTATGAAAACCACTAATATGTAACTCCAATTGCACCATGCTATTAAAATTAGGCATGTACATGTTTAGTTAGTTGTGCCAAACTGTTAGAACAACAAATTGATTCATAAGAAAATTGAGTGCTTCCAACATCTGGGATTAAATATCACTTTCATGTTCTCAAATTTACCTCAAAATCTACCGCACTTGATTTGCTGTATGCTAAATCCAGTTTCCATTTATGAGTAAATACGAGTGACGTTGGACACAAAGTGTGTAATATCATGTCGGTGAAAGAAATATATGCTCACGGGCGTCTGGACTGAAAAAGACAAACACTATTAGCATTTAGCAGCTAAGAAAATTGTGTAAGCAATGATTTTTCAGGAATCTAGTATGTGTTTTTTTCTGCCTCATCAAGCAGACAAAAACATCGTGCAAGGAGTGGTTTCACTTTCATACCTATATACTATATTCTAAATTCCTTCATGCAATACAAAGTTGATTTTTTATTCAAAAATATATTCTATTTTATTTACCGCAAAGTTTCTTAAGACTAAGCAAGTCATCAAAAAAATTTAAAGCAAATGAAAATATATTATTATCTCATTTGGTTTTTTCTGTACAAATTATCATCTCATTTGTTTTTATTTTTCTTGGTACAATCTAATTTTTTTTATTTAACTCACTAGCATTATTAATCCACTTAAGTTGATTTGGTGATGTTGCCTTGAGACCTTAGAGTGTATCTTGAAGTTACAAGTTCGATTCTCGTTGATATCAATTTTAATAAGTTAGTTTGACTTCTTAAAAAAACTCGCTAATATTACTTTTCTTAATACCAGAATATGTATTCATGGAATCATACTTGCTATATTTCTCAAAAAGTGATTTTACCAACAAAAAAAAATCGAACAAATGATTTGACATAATAAGAAGAAAAAAAAACAATTACCTGAGAATGGCTTAATTTAGGCTGATTTATCAAAGATTTGTTTAATTAAATACAATGGTTATAATGATCATTTGATAATTTGATGATTAACATCAATGTCAATTAACTTCTTAACTCATTCCTTTTTGATGATAAATCCTTTTCTATTACCAAATTTTGATGGTAAATTTTGACCAAAACAAAGCGGCGAATAAATTTTGTCCCTACCAGATTGCAGGAAAGATTTTCGTTCCTCCAATAGCATCACCCACCGATGTATCTGTGTATGATTTTCAAACAGTGTGGTACAGCTCCCATGACTTAGAATTTAGATCAAGCTAAGCTAAGCTCCCATGGCTTCCGAAGCACTCTTTAAACTTTTAAAAAGTAATTTTTTTAAAAATAATGTAATCAATGTATTGAAAATTGAAATTTTTAACTTTTTTATAGAATAATTTCTTTTTCTGAAATGTTTAAAGAGTGTCCTGAGAGCTTTCTTAACAAAACCCAAAAGGTAAAACAATGGTCCCGCTAACACAAGTCAACTAAAGAGTATATGGTTGTGGCTATGCTAATGGATTGGTGGAGTTTCCTCTTACTTCCGGATATGCTAAGAAAACTTAATTTTGTCCACATTAAATGTTAGTACTACTATTCAATTCAGTTAAAAAATTCAATGAATATATACTTTTCAAAACAATACTACTAATTAGCGTCAAAACGGACACACTCGAGTTGTCTCTCTGTTTTTATAATGTGTTTAATTAGTACACACTCCATCTCACAATATTAGTCTAAGATTTATGCACGATTATTAAAGAAATAATTATTGTGTTGATTTCAATGGTAAAATTAGTAACATTTACTAAAAACACCTTTATTAACTATAGTTAGTAGAGTAGTTAAGTTGGATGGAATTCAAAAAATAAAAGTATAATAGTGAAAAAAATAATAAATAATGCATTGATATTGTAAAGTAACAATTATTTTGAGAAAAAGAAAAAATACTAAAGAGACAGTAATTGTGAGACGGAGAGAGTATGTTTATTTTTTTCTATTTGGTTGTAAATTTAAATTTTTGAAACATACCACGATCAAATAAAGATTAACAATTAGTTTAATGTTTCTATTGTAGTAGAATTATTCATCTTTTTTTTTTTATGGCCGGGGTTCGAGTAGAATTATTCATCTTACAATTTTACCACTTATTCAATTAGGATAGAAGGAGAAATAATTCGGAGGGGTGATGTTTGGGTCAAAATTGACCCTAAATCACTCCTAAAGAAGAAGAAGAAGAAGGAGGAGGAGGAGGAGGAGGAAGAATAGTTGCAAAGATAGAAAATATAAATTCACATGTTAAAAATAATATTGAGAACATTTACATTTGTTCACACACAATTTTGTCCCACATCTTCCCTTCTCATTCTCCTATCACACGGCGATCTTCCATCACCCTACCCTTCATTTTTATCAAATCAGATAACCTCTCACCGTAACATGAGCATAATTTTTCCTCCCACTCCATCGATTCATGAAACTGTAGTATATTGCATTCTAATTTCGTGTTGAATATTGCTTGGTTCTGAAAAGGATGAATCCAATTAGGTAGTTTGGTGTTATTGGAAGGGTCAAGATATATACATATTGCTACATTTAATTCCATTCCATGCCACTGCCATGCATCATCGACTAATTAATTAAGTCTTCGACTTCATTTTTTATTTTATGCCAAAACTTATTTAAGCGATTAAGAGAATAATTAATTGAACAAATAGAAGAATCAATAGAATAGGGAGAAAGAAGCACACTCCGGTGATCGTGAGAGGTTAACCGATATGAGAAAAATGAAGGGTGGAGGTTGATGGAAGTCTAGCAAGAGGAAGGAGATGGGAAAAGATGGGACAACATTGTGTGTGAACAAATGTAAATGTTCTCAATATTATTTTTAACAAATCGGATCCATTCATTAAATCTAACGGTAATTCCTTCGTGGTCCATTAGTGAGAGACTTAATTGATCCCTCACCCTAGAATCCACCTTAAATAAATGGTATAATTGAAGAAGAAAAAGACAACCTAAAATAATGAATCTCCTTTATTTATTTTGAGAGAACCATGTATCTCATATTTACATCTACCAAACAACATTAAGGTGTAAATTAGCTAGTGCAAACATTTTCATTTGAACTAAAATCATTCATCTTTATTATTTAAAATTAGTATCTTAAAGGTTAGTTTTGAACTCCCTCCGGTAACATTTATATGCAAAAAAGCAACTTTTTAGATTCATTGAATGACTAATCTATATGAACTATATAAATGTTAGATACATTAGTTATTCAATGAATCTAAAAAGTTGTTTTTTGCTTACAACTGTTAGAGTAACTTTCATTCAAATGTTCGTCAATTTGCACTCACTTTATTACAAGGCTAAATTGCTCTTTTGGTCCTTTAACTATTTTTTGGTATCGTTTTTGTCCCATAATTAATTTTTGGTCCGTTTTTAGTCTTTTGAGTTCATCTTTGTAACACATTCTAGTCTCTTCCGTTAGTTTTAATAAATAAATAAACATTAACTCATACATGTGGCATCTTTGCATTCACTGAAAACTTTTATTCATCTTCTTCCCTTTTCTTCCCTCATATTATTCTTGATCTTCATCATCAACAACGGTAAACAAGCCCAAAAAATCTGCAATAAAACCATAAAACAAATGTTTTCTTCATCATCATCACTATCACCATCATCATAAACTATAAAACAAAAAAGTAGAAAAATCAATTTCAATCACACCCAGAACACAACATTCTCATTTATTAACCAATCTCAAAAACTTCAATTAAACCTAACCTTAAAAAACAAATATTTGAATTTCCAGTCTGTCACAAAAACAAATCTCCAAATTCCACAACCTCCTTGATCTTCTTTAGCAATAGCATCCTTAAATGGATCTAAATTATCCTTTTAGCTGGGTTTTAGAGAGAGAACAAAGGGATTGAGCTGCAATTTGTGTATGAAATCGCGATTAGGTTTGAGTTTAATTGTATTGGAAAGAAGGGATTGGGTTTTAGAGAGAAAAAGAAGGGATTGAGTACGAAATCGAGTTTGGGTTCGATTGAATCGTGATTGGGTTTTAGAGAAAGGGGTCGAGTTCGATTGTATTGAAAAGAAGGGATTGAAATCATGATTTGTGAATGAAATCTTCAATGTGTGTATTGGAAGAAATGCATGAGAGAGAGAGAGAGAGAGAGAGAGAGAGAGAGAAAGAGAGAGAGAGAGAGAGAGAGAGAGAGAGAGAGATTTTTCTAGGTTGTTTTGTGAAAGTTGAGGTTGATGATAAAGAAGAAATAGAAGGAAGAACATGAAGATAGGGAAAAACAGTAGATGATTTTAGTGTATTGTTACTTACAATAGACATCAAAGATCACATAGTTTGTTTTATAACAAATAGGTTAAACAATTAAGATTAAAAAGTGAATGAGGTTTATGGTGAAACATCTATAATGTTAGTTCACCTAATATATTTGGGGTTAACACCTTGACAGAAGGAACTAAAATGTGTAACAAAAATAAACGTAAAAGGTTCAAACATACCAAAAATTAATTATGGAACCAAATTGATACCAAATAAACAGCTAAGAGATCAATTGATACCAAATAAACAGTTAAGAGACCAAAAGAACAGTTTAGCCTTATTATACATACATTATAAACATTAGACAAACCAAAAAAAACATAGTCACTTCATAAACTAAAACAAAGAAGAAAAACATTTATACAATTATAAATATCTAACTTTACACATGCATTGTTAATTCACACACACTTTAATTGAAATTTACAAAATTATCTTGATTTTATAGTGACTTCAAATAGTGAAAAATACTCATTTGGTCCAAATGAAAAAGTATGCACTTACTAATTTATATCTTTATATGCAATGTTAAATCAATGTTATACCGGCCTATCATTTTAGTCGATAAATATGACCATCATAGGATAAATTTATATCATACAACTCATTTTTGTAAACTTTTACGTAAATATAATTATTTGACGTGTCACTGAGACTCATCAAAATTCAATAAATATATACTACTTTTTTACTTTCTAATAAGTATATACTACTTTTCAAAACAATATTAAATACTAATTTAAAATACAATCTTGAATACCGTAAAACAAAATGCAATATTGAATTGAAAAAATACAATTTATTGAATTGAAATAAAAAAAAAGTATCACCGCTTATTTAGTTTAAATTTTGGTAAAAAATTTAAAAAATACCCCGTGAACATAACTCAGTTGATAGAGATATACACTGTTATATGCAGAGTCCGGGGCTGAACCTCATATATTCCACTTATTCACCTTAAAAAAAAGTGAATTCTAGGCTACTTGACCGTAAAAATAAATTAAACGGTTAACAGTGTTTTTTCCCCCTGTAATATAAGTTATTTTCGGTTTTCACCCTTATAAAAATTTTGGTTTGATTTGCATCCTCGTAAAACTTTTTTTTTCCGGAAAACACCCCTCCTTCATCTAACTCATCAAATGCGCATATGTGGCGCTCACTTGGTTTTTTTTTAATTGTCCACATCAGATTTTATTTTTTAAAATATCTAAAAATTAATTTTCAAAAATAAAAAAATCCTAAAAATATTAAGATTTTTTCCAAAAAATTTAAAAATCGAAAAAAAATTCAAATATTAAAGAAATCAGAAAAAAATCGGTTTTTTCCGAAATTAATTTTTTTTTAAAGATTTTGGAGTTTAATTTTCAAAATAAAAATTAGAATTTTTTTTAAAAAATCAGATTTTTTTTTCTCTTAAAAATATGGATACAAATTTTAGAAAAAATTCAATTTATTTTTTCAAAAAATTTATAAAATCTTTTTTGAAAATAAAATTTTAGAATAAAAATCATTTTTTTACAAAATTTTCAAAATTAAAAAGTACATTTTTTAAACAAAAAATATAAAATTTGGAAGATATTTTTCATAATAAAAAAATTACCTGAATTTTTTTTAAAAATTCTGTAAATAAAAAATTTCCTGAATATTTTATTTTCAAATTTTTTAAATTATTTTTATTTATAAATAATATAAATGAATTTATATTATAATTTTTTTAAAAAAAAGTAAGCACAAATGCCACATTTGCCCTTAAAAAAATAAAATTAATTATACAATCTGCACACACATAAGCATATGTGCACAGTCAGCATGCCACACAGTGTACCACGTCAGCAAATATGCACAGTCATATAGGGGAGGGTGTTTTTCGAAAAAAAAAAGTTTTACGAAGATGCAAATCAAACCAAAAATTTTACAAAGGCGAAAACTGGAAATGACCTATATTACAGGGGTGAAAAACACTGTTAACCCTAAATTAAATAGAAGTTTTTTATTTTTTGTTGAAAAAGTCAGAGTGTGGGAAAGTAGAAACATCATTGAATTTGAAACTCGTACGTATGATATGAGGGAAAAATTCTGTTGGTTATTTTTTGTTCCACAGATTCTTAAATTTCGTATCAGCGTGCGAAATTCCTTTTTTTATAGAGCGTGTGAAATTCCTTTCTTTGTCGTATCTATATAATCGATGCATTTTCTTGTATTACTCTTTGTACGTGTTCAATAAAAATTCCTTGTGTATTTCTGAAAAAAAATAATAATGGTAATTCATTTCCTAAAAAAATACGATAATTCCCTGTGAGCAGGTAAAGCAATTTTTTTACCAAAATAGTATAAAGTAAAGCAAGGCTTTAATTAAACCTATCAATATTTTGCAGAGCTGGTCTGGTTTACCATTAACGATGTCAACTTACATCCATAAATGTCAATCTTTGTAAGGATCGTCTCTTTTAGAGTTTTTTTTATAGAGATGAAATGTATAAATGTTATTATCTTTTCATTAGAAGATGGAAATTTACTAACACCCCAAAAAAAAATGAATGTGATGGAATTTTGTAGTCAAATATAGAGTGAAATGAATGTGATGAACTTTTGTTGTTAAATTTTAAATATTTTAAAAAAAGGCTTAAAAATATACATAGATTTAAAAAATATATACATAGATATCCAAAAATACAAGTTGGTACCTCAAAATTCATGAATTACCCGTTTAGCAGATATCCACACAAATATAAGGCGCACATGAATATCATACTATTTGTGTGCATCTACATCATCTACATCTTTTAGACTGAAATATTTGTCTCATTGCGGGTCTCGAGGGCCTAAGTCATGAGGATACGTTTAATCATCTAATGCGGGTCCAAGGTACTAAATTTTGAGCAAGTAAAGTAAAATTTTGACTCTAAAATAAAAAACTATTAATTTTAGTTTTTTCTATTTTTTTAAAAAAAACAAAGAGATAACATATGTACAACTTAAAAGTTAAAACTCTTTTTTGTTTTTTAAATGATTTTTATAGATAGTAAACAAATAAAAATACCTTCAATTTTTTTAAAAAATCTCTAAATTCTTGGGTTAAATATGTTTTTAGTCCTTATATTTTGCGCACCTTTGAAAAATTGTCCCTACATTTCATTAAATGTTTTTAAAATCCTCACATTTTATATCCGTTATCAAAATTAGTCTCTGCTGTTAATTCTCTAACGGAATGCTGATGCGGCGGTTAGTGGATCCCAATTATTTTAAGGTTAAATATGTTTTTTGTCCCTACATTTTGCGTGACTTTGAAGAATAGTCATTACCTTTTGTTTTTTAAATGATTTTTATAGATAGTAAACAAATAAAAATACCTTCAATTTTTTTTAAAAACCTCTAAATTCTTTAATAAAAAGTTTACTTTTTAAAAACTCAAACAAACGTACCATTCATTAATAACAGTGTGACACGAGAAAATTCAAATGTACATGGAGATCATTACAGACAAAGAATTAATTGAAGTGTACAGTTTCCAGTTAGTGAAGTGTCGAAAATAAATTTGTAAAAATAAAAAAATAAAATAGACAGGACAAAGCCTCATCTATATAATGATTGGCACACTGACACTACCTAGCCAACATCTTCAACTTCTGTTACTATTGGTGACACAAAAATGGCGGTTGAAGTTGTAAGCTCATTGAGGTTATCTCAAACAAAAAACCTCATAATCCAAGTTATCACAGGACGGTGGTTCGTGGTGTTTGCTTCCTTTCTAATCATGTCAGCTTCAGGAGCCACCTACATGTTTGGTCTTTACTCTGGTACCATTAAAACATCCTTAGCCTATGACCAAACAACTCTTAACCTCCTTAGTTTCTTCAAAGACTTAGGTGGCAACCTTGGTGTTTTCTCTGGTTTAATCAATGAAATCACACCACCTTATGTTGTTCTTGCAATTGGTTCCCTTCTTAATTTTTTTGGTTACTTCATGATATGGTTAGCAGTGACTAAAAAAATACCAAAACCAAAAGTTTGGCAAATGTGTCTTTACATTTGTATAGGTGCTAATTCTCAGTCTTTTTCAAACACTGGTTCACTTGTTACTTGTGTTAAGAATTTCCCCGAAACTCGGGGTGTTGTGTTGGGGATTTTAAAAGGTTATGTTGGTCTTAGTGGTGCTATTATCACACAACTTTATTCTGCTATTTATTTTGATGATCCAAAAGCTTTGATTTTGCTTATTGCTTGGCTTCCAGCTGCAATTTCCTTTCTTTTTCTTCGAACCATTCGATACATGAAACCGGTTAAACAGAACAACGAACTTGGTGTTTTTTACAAGTTTTTGTATATTTCACTTGGTCTTGCTGGTTTTTTAATGGTTATGATCATATTACAGAAAAAAGTGTCTTTTAAACAGAGTGAGTATATTGGAAGTGCTTCAGTGGTTCTTATTTTGTTGTTCCTACCTCTTGCTGTTGTTTTTGTTGAACAGAAAAAGAGTCACACGAGTCAAAAGATTGCCTTTGTTGATCCATTTTCGGTTAAAATAGTAACTGGTCAAGGAGTGAAAGAGTCTGCAGCAAAAAATTGTGATACTAATGCAATGGTTTGTGTTGTTGAAGAAAAAGAAACTAGATGGTGGCAAAATATTTTTAGTCCACCTGAACAAGGTGAAGATTTTACAATACTTCAAGCCCTTTTCAGCATAGATATGTTATTGCTATTCTTTGCTGGTACATGTGGTGTTGGTGGAACTTTAACAGCAATTGATAATTTAGGTCAGATTGGAACCTCACTTGGATACCCAAAAACAAGCATAAGCACATTTGTTTCATTAGTGAGTATTTGGAATTACCTAGGAAGAGTTTTTTCTGGTTTTGTTTCTGAACATGTTTTAACAAAGTACAAATTTCCACGACCACTCATGTTCACATTGATTATGTTTTTATCCTGTGTCGGTCACTTATTGATAGCCTTTGATGTGAAAAATGGCCTCTATTTTGCTTCAGTAATCATTGGATTTTGTTTTGGTGCACAATGGCCATTGGTTTTTGCCATAATTTCGGAGTTGTTTGGGTTGAAATATTATTCAACTTTGATGAACTTTGGTGGGGTAGCTAGTCCAATTGGATTATATTTTCTTAACGTTAGGGTCACTGGTCATTTATATGACAAAGAAGCTAAGAGGCAATTGATTGAAAAAGGAGTACATAGAAAATTGGGTCAGGAATTGAATTGTGTAGGAGCAAGTTGTTTCAAATTGTCTTTCATTATTATCACTGCAGCTACTTTGTTTGGTGCCATTATTTCACTTATTTTAGTGGCTAGAACAATTAAGTTTTATAAAGGTGATATATACAAGAGGTACCGATCAGAGCAGGTTGAAGTTGAAGGAGCTACGGCTGAGATGACGGTGGTCCAAAATGACGGCAAGAGAGGACAGGAAGCAAAAGCTACAGGGATATGATTGATTGATGTAGAATGTTGATTTATAAGCAAATTTCACAACCACTGGGACGACAATGACAAGGAACCGAAAAAAAATTCAATCCATTTTTGTGTCTATAGGACCGCTTTCTTTTTCAATATACCCATCTTTCACTGTACTCATGTGATAAATATAGGGAATCAATTATAATATCTAATTTTGGCTTTATATGAATTTTGTGTATTCAACTTTGGCATTTTCTTGTGTGCAAAATTTTGCTGTCTCAGCTACGTGCTTGGTTTGGCACTATATGGCAAATTGCTCGTTACTTGTTTAAAGTATTAACAATGATGAATCCAATTCAACGGGAGATAGTAAAAAGAGAGCTATCAACTTTTAACGATAGAAATGATAATATCTTTCAGAGAGCAAAATAAGCTTCTATGCTTTTTATTATATCACTTTTAAGCAGCACATGTGACCACTATAAAGTAAGCCAATTACACTAAACTGAGAATATTATAGGTACTATACTATAAAGTAGCCATGTAAATCTTTTGCTTAAAAAAAAAAATGGGCAGAGTCTTTTTATTTTATTGGAAATTTCTTTGTTTACCTAGTTTATTGGAAATTTCTCTGTTTACCTGAGCAAGAGAAATGCTAGGATCACACTCTTTAACACATTCTTTTAACACATACCAATAATAATCACCCACATCATCCACCTTCTTTTATAATTTTACCTGATAACCGATTTCACCAGTCGTTAGGAGTTTTGAAAATTATAAAAAAAACTATCACTTATTTTTATTAACACCGTCTTCCTCCTGACTTTTTTTCTTCCGGTCTTTCTCCCAAGACCTTTTCAATATACTGGTGCCTTTTGACAATTCCTTAATATAGAAGAGAGGAATTAAGAAAATAATTGGATCGACCATTCCAATATATTGATGCCTTTTGACAAATGAAACCTGTGAGAAGAAGAGACAAACTTAGTGGGCGATTGAGTAACGAAGAAGATGAAAGGCTAAGAAAATAAAATCAATGGTTGTAATGTTTTCATCCGATAGCAGGTAAAGAAGTAGAATAAAGTGGATGATGTGGCTGGCTACTATTAGTGTGTTAGAGAGTGTGATCCTAACATTTCTCCCTAGGCAATGTTCACTCATGCAATTTGCAATTGTAAAATATCTTGATCTTGAAGACAACGAGTTTAAAGCTCTGTTAGTGGAAAACTATCTATATATACCCCATCAATTATGCCGATGTCCCTAAGAACATCATTAACTTCCCAAAACATCCTTTACTCTAACAAATTAAAAACAATTTTTTCTTTCTCAAAGCCCATACGCTCCATCAAAAATATGGATGGAACACAAGTGAAATTGATGTTTCATTTTTTTTAAGCATAAGATGTTTCATTTTGAAAAGATTTGGTATGAATTCATATTGGATGTTTTAAAAAAGAGAAATAATATTGGTATAACTATTTGGTACAATTCGAACAATTTTTTTATACTTTCATTATGTTCTTACTCTTTCTTTTTTCAGCCTTCTCTCTCTATTATTTTTTATTAATAAGAAAGAGAAAATAATGGTTGTCCCAAAAGTTGTCATAAAATGGTTCTATCCATAACATTACTTTTTTTAAAAATGTTGGGGAAAATCTTGTTATTGCGAAAATGAAGGGAAGGGGGGTGTAAGAGTATAAGATATGATTTTTGGCTGTTACTTTTCCCACCTTAAGAGATTTTCCCGCGCCCTTTTTTCTTTCAAAAATACCCTTTGGATTTTAGAATCCAAAACGAAACGAGTTTGGATTCTAAAATCCAAAACCTTTTTATATATAAAACGAAGACAATACTTTCCCATTTCTACAGTTTTATGTTTGAACATTATGTTTGAAAATTGTGTTGTTTCTTGTCGTTTTCTACTAAAGAATTTATTTTATACGATCACGAATGCATGTTTATATCAAATTCTTACCATATGTATGTCTCAACAAAAAAAAACAAGTTTTTGTCTCTGTGCTGGGACAGTTCATATAATAATCCGAAAAATGCATTTTTACTCAAAATTTTGTCATTTCTAGGGTGTTTGACACTTTTCAGATTATATAATCCGAAATGTCATAAACCATTTGGGATTATATAGTCTGAATTGTCTCAACACAGAGACATAACCTTTGTTTTTTTAGTTGAGATATACATATGGTTTGAATTTGATATAAATATGCATTCGTGATCGTATAAAATAAATACTTTAATAGAAACGATAAGAAACAACACAATTTTCAAACATTAAATTCAAAACAGAAATTATCTAAATGTTACAAACCAAATGTTCAAACACAAAACTGTAGAAATGGGGGAAGTTACTGTTTTTGTTTTTTGATATAAAAAGGTTTTGGATTTTAGAATCGAAACTTGTTTCGAATCCTAAAATCCAAAGAATATTTTAGTAAAAAAATAGGGTGCGCGAGAACCTTACAGGATGGAAAAAGTAATAGTATTTTTCTGTTTGTTTGTGTTTTCACGAGAACTTAGCCCAACTAATTTTATGGGCCATGCCTAACTTTTTAAAGCCCACAAGATATTCATTGCATTTGCTGCTGTACATACAAATCCACGTTGACCACTTTTTTCAAACAAATAAATTTCCTTTTCAATACATAAAAATTTCATTTCTGATTTTTTGTTGTCTTTCCCAATTCACACTCACTCCCTCACTTCACCCCTCTCTCTCTCTGTGCATGCAATTCGCATTGGTCTCAATCCACCGGAAATGACGAACAAGGGGAAAGCTCCCGCCGGCAAGGGTAAAGCTCCTGCCGGAAAAGGTTCCTCCGGCAAACGGAAGAACAACTTCGACGACGACAAGACCGGCAAACGGAAGAATCGAGGAGTCGTTCAGTTCTTCGAAGACGAAGCTGCTGACGTCGATAGCGATGACAGCGAGTTCAGCGATTTCAGCGACGGTACATTCTCTCAACTCCTTCATTTCTTGATCTCGTTAGAAATGTTAGGGTTTCGTACACATTTCGTTGTTTCGTTCAATTTTTCGTGTCATTTTCGAATTTCGTTTTTTCATCGATATAGTTTCTAATGATTTTACGCCTTCTGGTTTTCGTGTTTAGAATCTTATGAAGATGAATTTGAGACATTGTCAACCACGAGGAATGAGTCAGCTAAGGGTTCGAGTAGCATCCCACGTGTTCCTAAACAGGAACTTGTGGATGAAGAAGAATTTGATAGATTGATGGAAGAACGTGTTAATTCTAGGTTTTTCCGTTTTGCTGAAGATGGAGATGAGTTTGAGGATAAACCAATGGAGGATAATTCTTCTTTACATCATGCTCTCAAGGAATCAATTCCAACCATATGGAGAGTTAAATGCACTGTATGTTACCTGAAACACGACTTTTAGTGATTTTTTTAACCGTAGTTTCTAGCATTGCATTTATAATTTTTCTGGGGCTTTTACACCATGAAGCACATGCACAGACACCGGACATGACACTACTGACATGTTGACATTGGTAATAATTTGAGAAAACTACATCAGTGAATGTAATTACATCTTTCGGTGTCGTGTCGGATACACCTTTGATCATAAGTTTCGGTGCTTCGGAGCTTCTATATTCATTTCCTAAGCTTTGTTTGCCACAGGTTGGGCGCGAGAGGCTTTCAGCTATCTGTCTGATGCAGAAGTTTGTTCACCTGAAAGGACTGGATACTAAATTGCAGTTAATATCTGCCTTTGCTGTAGATCATGTGAAAGGATTTATATACGTTGAAGCTGAAAGGCAAAATGATATAAATCAGGTAGCTTTAGTAATAGGGTTTTGTTTGGTTTATAGATAGATATCAATTATTACCAGAGAAGTGTTTCTGCCGCTGGCTAAATCTGTTTTCATTTGTTACGAATGTGTAATTTCAGGCATGTTACGGGATTACTGGTATCTATGCTACTCGAGTGCAACCTGTTCCGAGGAATGAAGTTTTTCATCTGTTCTCTGTCAAAATTAAAAAACCTGAAATTTCTGAGGGCATGTGGGGTCGCGTAAAAGGTGGTAATTACAAGGGGGATTTAGCACAGGTATTGCATGAGTAAAGATGTTGAGTTTTCATTTGCTATTCAACTTGTGAAATACTTATTCCCTTTATCTATTTTTATATTGCCAGGTTGTGGCAGTGAATAACACGCACAAGAAAGTTACCGTGAAGCTTGTTCCAAGAATCGATCTATTTGCGCTGGCTGCCAAATTTGTAATCTACGTTCCCATGATTTTCTCTGCTTTTTCCTTTCTACTGAAATTCAACTGTTAGCTTTGATTATGCCTGTTTTCATTCAGTTGTTATTTGGACAAATAGATGCTAAACAACTAAAGTGTATACACATTTTTTGTTTCCATTCTTGGAAAATAAGATTAGAGACTAGTACAATTTTTTGAATTCAGCAACGATAAAAAATTATACCTGCATCCTGCAGTTGGTAGGTCATGATGTTTTGTGTCAAAATCCACATTTACTCTAGAGTTTTGCAACTTGTACCTTTTTCCAACCCTTTGAATATTTATTTTAACTTTGACCTTTCCATCTGATATGTCATGGAAACTATTGTACACATTAAAGTAGATTGAGAAAACTATGATTAGATTTGGACTTGTAATCAGACTCGATGGAAAATGTATTCTTTGGTTTTCACTTTAATTACATAAGATCATAAGACCTGGGAGGGAATCTAAATATTGTAAGGTAAACCTTACCATGTCTCCATGAAATTGAGGCAGCCTTGTATTGCTGGTTTTATCTCAGAGTGATGCGAATTCCTATTTCTACAGACTGCTCTTTTTACTTCATCGTTCTTATCCTACTGTTGTGTACTGTACATGTAGACAAAAAATCATTGATGCATTTTTTTCTCATTGTTGCAGGGTGGAGGATGTCGTCAAAAAGCTGCGGTACCAGCACCAAGATTAATTAGCTCCACTGAACTTGAGTAATATTGCATATTCTCCTATTTTCCCTTTTTTTAACTTAGTTTTTGGATAGTTTGTCTGATGGGGTTGTTTTTCAATGATTCTGCAGGGAGTTCCGACCTCTGATCCAAATAAAACATGACCGGGAAACTGGCAAGGTTTTTCAGGTTCTTGATGGCATGCTGCTCAAGGATGGATTTCTATATAAGAAAGTGTCTCCAGATTCATTAAGTTTTTGGGGTGTTGTTCCCACTGAAGAGGAGCTATTGAAGTTTGGGTCTTCCGAAAACAATGAATCAAATGATATGGAGTGGCTTTCTAATATTTATGGTGACACAAAGAAAAAACGGGTTACTATAGCTGACAAGGGCGATGGCAAAGGTGAGGGCTCATCAGCTTCGGGCGCAGGAAATGATTTTGAATTATATGCTCTTGTGCGTTTTCGGTAAGTTTTTGTTGAACTTAGCATTCATTATATCACACAAATTCGCTTCTCTGCCTCTCTCGCTCTCTCACGCACACACGAACATGCAGATGTGCACACATGCACATCCTGCAGATCGATGATTTTCATATCTGACAGAGCTTTGCCATTGCGCAGCAAAAAGGACTTTGGTGTGATAATAAGCACAGATAAAGATGGTACTTACAAGGTACCATATTCAGCTTATGCATTGCCCTTTGTATAAGCCTTTGAGTGTCTATTGCATTTTATAGTTATATTATAGTTTTCCTGTCTGTTGTAGATTTTAAAAGAGAGTTCAGAAGGACCTGTTGCTGTAACTGTTCAACGAAACGAAATAAAAAGTGCTTTGTGCGATCTGAAACTTAGTGCCCAGGACCTGCACCGTAAGACTATAGTTGTTAATGACAATGTTAAGGTTCTGGATGGTCCATCTCAGGTCCGGTGCTTATTTCTGAATGGATTTTTGTCTGTATGTTTGAATCTCTTCTCACCTTGATATTTTTAAAAATATTGTGTCATTTTGCAGGGTAAACAAGGCATTGTTAGACATATCTATCAAGGGATTGTCTTTCTATATGATGGAAATGAGGAAGAAAATGGTGGTTACGTCACAGCTAAAGCTATTATGTGTGAGAAAGTCAAGCTTGCCGTTAGTGATTTCAGCGCAACTGGAAAGGTCTAACATCTTATCTAGTACCCTCCTTGGTTACAAACACTGAGAACTTGTGCTTATTTTTGATATTTATACTCATTGATCTATACCCAGGATAGTGAACCAGGTCCTTTAGTCTTTGACGACCAACCATCATCACCAAGATCACCACTCTCACCAAAAAAGCCATGGCAAGCAAAAGAAAAGGATTGTATGTAAAGATGCCCTACTCCAAGACACGTCTTTTAACTGTGGATACAGTACGCGTGTTACTAATTTTCCTCAATTCAATAATTGTGTATGCAGTTAACCGTGGGGACAGTGATAGCTTATTTGCTATTGGCCAGACCTTGAGAATTAGGATAGGTCCATTGAAGGGATACCTCTGCCGTGTCACTGGCATACGTCGCTCTGATGTTACTGTGAAACTAGATTCTCAGCAAAAGTTTCTTACAGGTATGTTTATGGTGGTCTTGCACTTGATTCTTCAAATATCAGATCATCATCATTTTTGACAATTTCCATGAACTTGCTATAATTCAGTTAAATCTGAGCACCTTTCTGTGGTTCAAGGGAAGAGTACCGCTGTGTCAGCAAGGTATTTCTGAGATTCACATTAACTGTGATTGCCACAACTAGTTATTGTTACTGCTTGTTTTGTCTCTTTGTGAACATTGTTATGAGTTGCTATTATGTTTCTTGTTTCAGTGGTGATCCAGATTCGAGTTCATTAAATCCATTTGATTTGCTGGGCGCTGAAGGCAGTTCTGGAGGTGGGAATCCTTTATTTTCTAATTTATTGGAATCTCCTTATCCTTCAACTGGAAATAAATTTTTTTCATATAAAATGTGGTCTTTAATTAACATGCATGATAGTTTCCTTTGCTGTACCCTGTTTTCCATCATGTTTTGCTGAGATTTACATCTTTTCAAATGGAAAGGTTGGTTGAATAATAGTGCGGGAACGTCCACTGGAGGCGGTGGATGGAATGCTGGAGAAACGTCAGGTGAAAGGTATAATATATATTTCATAGTGATAGTTTATCTCTGATTTCATAAGCTTTATATAAGTAACTTAATTATTCTTGATGGCTTCAATCGTCAAAAGGAAGGTTCACATAATATTCAGATATTGTTAAGTAATCTTGAAAGCAATGTTGTATACGGTGGATGGTAGTATAGGGTCGATGGCCAAATCTCCATCATATTAACTTAGGACCTATGGGTCCACCATTGTGGATGGCGTTTTACAAAATCTGCCTTAATGTTCCACCATAGCTGCTATTTAACAACAACCCTTAAAAATCATAAAAAAAATAAAATAACGGTAAGCTAATGTCTACGAAGAATGGGGGCAGACAAGGTAAGTATTCCACAGAATGGCACAAATGGAACACACGGCAGAGGCAGAGACATCAATATGTCAAACATTCATAAATAAATGCATCTTATTTTGAAATTTTGAAATATACAAATATGGTTACTAATACCAAGAAAGCATAACTAAATTATTTTAGATGTAGGAGCACCATCCTTCTGATACAGAATACAATCTCTTTTAGAAGAGTCTCTAATCGATATATGAGGAGATTAGAATGCATATTTTTGGTGTTATAGTGGAAAGGCCCTAGTAATCCGTAGTTCGGCCAGGAGGTAAGTAAAGTCTGGCCAAAAATTGTTCCACCCAGGAATCAAACTCAGGTTCTCCTGAACAATTCGTCTTTGGTGGAGCTCATTAACCACTTAGAGCCCAATTGTTTGGTTTATTAGAGCGCATATTTGTATAATTGTATCATTGTTTTTAAAACAGTCATGATAATTATTATTCATTTTCTTCTTATTTTACATTCTAGCTTGCAGTTTATTGCTCCTTTTATTTTTTGTTTCCTCTCATCTTATGGTAAATATTTTGCAGGAGTGCATGGGGTAACCCTTCGGCTCCAAGTTCTGTGGTATGTCTCGCATTGTAGCCTCAAAATACTGTTCAACCTTTTATTCCCCCTTCGACTCTTTCCTATCTCTCTCTAGGGTTTTAGTTGTTATTTTTCTGCTTTTTTAATCGTTATGTAAATACATTTTTCTTGTTGCTGCAGCCAGGGTCTACCTCGGATCCCCTCAGTTCTGAGGGTAATGCAGAAGATAATGCATGGGGCACTAAAAGTACTTCAACTCCGACGCCCGCATGGGGTGCTGCAGCGAACACCGGAACCACATCTGAGCCAGATCAGTCTGGTGGCTGGGGCACTAAAAGTACTTCAACTGCAACGCCCGCATGGGGTGCTGCAGTGAACACCGGAACCACATCTGAGCCAGATCAATCTGGTAGCTGGGGCACTAAAAGTACTTCAACTCCGACGCCTGCATGGGGTGCTGCAGTGAACACAGGAACCACATCTGAGCCAGATCAATCTGGTGGCTGGGGCACTAGAAGTACTTCAACTCCGACGCCTGCATGGGGTGCTGCAGTGAACACTGGAACAACATCTGAGCCAGATCAGTCTGGTGGCTGGGGCACTAAAAGTACTTCAACTCCGACGCCCACTTGGGGTGCTGCAGTGAACACCATAACCACATCTGAGCCAGATCAGTCTGGTGGATGGGGCACTAAAAGTACTTCAACTCCGACGCCCGCATGGGGTGCTGCAGCAAACACCGGAACCACATCTGAGCCAGATCAGTCAGGTGGCTGGGGAAAAGGTGGAGGCAGCTCAGGTCAGTCAGAGCCTAATGATAATCAGAATACTGCCTGGGGAACTAAAAGTACTTCAACTCCGAAGCCCGCATGGGGTGCTGCAGTGAACACTGAAATCACATCTGAGCCTGATCAGTCTGGTGGATGGGGAAAAGGTGGCGGCAGCTCGGGTCAGGCAGAGCTTAATGACAATCAGAATACTGCATGGGGCACTAAAAGTACTTCAACTCCAAAGCCCTCATGGGGTGCTGCAGTGAACACTGGAATCACATCTAAGCCAGATCAGTCTGGTGAATGGGGAAAAGTTGGAGGCAGCTCGGGCCAGACAGAGCTTAATGACAATCAGAATACTGCTTGGGGCACTAAAAGTTCTTCAACTCCGATGCCTGCATGGGGTGCTGCAGTGAACACCGGAACCACATCTGAGCCAGATCAGTCCAGCGGCTGGGGCACTAAAAGTACTTCAACTCCGAAGCCCTCATGGGGTGCTGCAGTGAACACCGGAACCACATCTGAGCCAGATCAGTCCGGCGGCTGGGGCGCTAAAAGTACTTCTGATGTGAACAATAGCAATTGGAATTCTGGATCTGGTGATTCTAATAAAACATCAAACTCAGGAAAGAATAGTAACTGGAACAATTCCTCTGGGGGTGCTTGGAATGAAAACAAGACTTCCAACTGGAGCTCTGGTGGTGCAAGTGAAGGCACTAATTGGAGAAGCAATGAAGGTCCAAATGAAACTTCTGATGATGGAGGTGGTGGGAGGGGAGGTTACCGTGGTAGAGGTGGCTCAGACAGCGGTGGCTTTAGAGGTAGAGGTTTTCGGGGCAGAGGGGAACGTGGGGGCTTTGGTGGCCGAGGGGAACGAGGAGGCTTTGGTGGCAGAGGTAGATCAGATGGGGAAGGTTTTGGTGGTAGATGGGGATCAGACAGAGGATCCGGAGGAGGCAGAGGCCATGGAAGGAATGACCGACCTGGTGGTTGGAGCAACAGTCGTGATTCTGGTGAGGATGGATCCTCTGACTGGAAGAAGGGGTCGGATAATGGTGAAGGGTGGAAGAGTAATAATGGTTCTGGGTCTTGGAATCAGAATAGTGGTGACAAGAAGGATGGAGGGAGCTGGACTTCAGCAAGTGGTGGAGCTAGTGGTAGTTGGAACAGTGATAGGCCAGGACAGGCGGCAGAGGCTAAAGACAATGCTGGCTGGGCCAAGGGAACGGATTCTGGTGCTGGCTGGGCCAAGGCAACAGATTCTGCTCCAGACAAGGGTCAATCATCTAGTTGGAATGGATCAGCAGCAGATGGTAAGGAATTTGTCCAGTTGTCCACTCGATTATATAACCGTTTTTATAAGCTTGAGATATTTTAAAATGAAAGAAAGCTAGCATCTATTTTTTTTGTATAAACCCTAATTCTTAAACTTGTAACTGATTTATGTAGGTGCTGCAGGCTCTTGGGGCAAAAAAAATGATGGGGGTAGCAAAGGTGGATGGTAACTACTTTCTAGAACGTGCTAAATGAACCAAAGTAAATCGAGCTTTGTCATTTCTACTTGCTGATTTCAATCGTTTTGTAAATTTTCACCAATCTTTCTGCTGGAACATTATGTCTATTATGTTAACTTTAAATTATTGTAAACAGATCTGATGAATGACTAACCCATTCTGCTGTGTTATTGCAAGGAATGTTCCATGAAATTCAGTGTTCAGTTGTTTGTTACCGTGTCTGTTTCTTTTTTAGGGGTGAATTACTGTGTTCTTTTGTTATATTTATTGACTTGCGTTGTGTTTCTTTTCTGGTAAATGATGTTGAGGCGTGTTTCAAATGTATATTGTTGCTAATCTGTGACGGTTGCTAATATTCATTTTCACTTGTGATGAAGTTGTCATTATATAACGTAATGAGTCCGATTATGGCTGCTTTTGTTAATTATAGGATAGGATTTTCGAATAAACTAGTTGAGCTGCTAAAGTGGTACATAAAAAAAATGTAAAATACGATAAGAACGTTTAAAACTTTTTTTAAAAAAAATTAAATTTAGTATTTCTTAATGGGTTTAATTTTATTTTTTTTGATAAAGCTAAGAATGCATTAAAAACCAGGAGATGGCCTGAACCAGTTACATCAATAAATCCAAAAGAGAAAACAATATAAAACCAAAAGCCTACACACTAGGCCAATCTAGAGAAAGAAAATCCTAATCTTTCCCTGTCGAGGAGAGTCAAACATATTTGGGATTGCTTTTAATGACACCCTTTTTGGATCGAGTTTGGATGTGCTCACTACTTGTGATGCCACTAGAACCTTTTCCATTAGGACTCTTATGTTTTCTAGACTTCCTGCCAGGTTTTGTAAACTTGCCTATCTCCAAAGGAGTGTCTAAATACTTATTAGCATCAGGAGGAAATTTTAAAGTAGCCAGCAGATTTTTAGAGTCAGTATCTTGTTCCATAGTGCTATCAGTTCTCATCTCCCCAAGACTTACTCAAAATTTGCACACTTTTCATGCTAGCAGCAGAAACATTCTTAGATCCACCAGAAACTTGCACCTTTCCTTTAGCAGGGACCAACACCTCATCCGTAGTGGTGATAGTATCAGTGTCTGGTTCAACCCCCAAAAATTTGCTCAAAGCTTTACCATCTTTCAAACATGCAACATACATGTTTTTAGGGCCAACAGTAAATTGCACTTTCCTCTAGTCTGGTCCCAAAATCTCATCAAAAGTTGTTATAGGAGTAATGACAGGCTGCAATGTTATATTATCATCAAAAATAGGAGCAGTGATGAGAGCACATTGCCTATCAATGATACCAGGCACCTCCTCAACAGTAAGAGAGGGAAGATCCCCATCAATTGGCCTAGCCTCCCCTTGAACCAATGCTTCATCCTCTTCAAGCAACTCAAAGGAATTCTACAGTGTCAACTTTGTGCTTGAAGGTTTATCAGCATCATGAGATTCAACTTAATTAAACTTTTGAGAGGGTAAGATTTCTCCCTCCTCAAACTCTGTGACTGGTTCAGATTGGTGTTGAATAAGACTTTTTCCACTTCTTTGAGTTTTAGCAGGACCAGAAGTGGCATTCTTATTCCCAATCCAAATGGAACTACCAGAAGTATTCATATCAATTCTACCACTCAAACCAGCTTTGTTCAAAGCATTGGTAGTAACATTATGAGGTTTTTGATACAAGGGCACATATCCATTTGATTTGCTAGAAGTGTTTAATTTGGAGCAAGTTTGAACACTATGACCTAACATCCTGCAATAAGCACAATACAATGGGTGCTTTTCATATTGAACCAGAATGGATAGGACATGATCATCTCTTTCAACAACCACTGATTCAAACAATTTCTCAGAAAGGTCAACATCAATTAAAACACGAGCAAAAATTCCAAATTTCCTGTTCTGTGTTGTTTCATCAATGGTTAATGGAGTACCCAAACCAGAGGCTATCTCAAAAAGAATTTGTTTCTCCTGGTATTCTTGAGGTAAGTTCATGAATCTTACCAGGATTTGTGCGTGAGTTTGAGCTTATGCTTGAGGAGCAAAATCCTTTGTCCAGCAATAGAAACGAAGCAATCCAGGTTTAAGATTCATAGTGCCAAGAGCCCAAATCCGTCGCATTTCTTCAATTGAATTGAACCTGAACTCAAAGAACACCTTTCCAAGTGGAATCAAACTCCAATTCTTCAATTGTGGCCATTGTTGATTGAGTTTTTCCTTCATAGCTTGCGTAGTAACCGGAGAGTCCCCTTTGTGAAGGGTTAATCTTCCATGAAGATGTGTTCTACAAGCTGCTAGACCAGATTCATACGCAGCTTTTAAGATCCTAATTCGAACTGAATCTCCCATGATAACCTTTGGAGGTAACTGAGCCAGAAAGTTCGCATCAGAGTCGGCACCGGAAAGAGCTTGAGCAAAGTATTTGGTGGATTCTAGAGGTTTCACCATCGAGTTTGGTTACTTATCCATCGTCGAGTCCAAAGCAGCCAAAAATGGCCATGGACACGCCATGAAAGTAGAAGATTGAAGCTTCACCGGAGAAGAAGCCTCGAGAAGTAGAATAGTTCCAACAAGCTTGGAAACGGAGAAAAAAAAGAGCAAACAACCCAGGCAATAAGAGAGGGAGAATCAACCGTCGTGAGTGGGTGCAAAACCGTCGTGAAAAGTGGAGGAAAATGCTCGCCGGAGCTTGGCCGGAAAGTTGTTAGATCGTTAGAAAAAAACAGTTACAGGACACTTTTTCAGAGAGCGAGAATTTTAGAAAATTCATTGCTTCAATATTATCTTCGATTTTTTTGGAGTTATTGTGATGGAAGTACTTCTGGAATAGAATTAAAGGTAAACATGTTAGAAAGATCTCTTTGATTTAAAGGGTTTAATTTGAAAACATTTTTAATGCATAAAATTTAAGTGCATGACCATTTCATGTTAAATAGACTTGGTAGAGGTTGGTAGTTGGCTAGATAAAAACATCGTAAGTTATCAATTAAATCAGTTTTTTGGCTAAATTATATCGGGGTCTAGGAGTCTTTAAGTTTCGTGTAACATATTTATCCTTTAAGCTATTTTTGTCCCATATCAATCCTTTAAGTTTTCAAAGGTGTGCAAGTTACCCTTTCGTTAAAAACATGTTACAAAAATGTTGAGTTGGTTGTTACGTGTGTGACATGGCATGAAACATATCATTTGGTGTCGTTTTGGTAGTCCTACGTGTATCAAACTTCACCGGTCAGAATCAAACAAACACAAAATTAGGGTTCCTCAAAAAATAAAAATGGGGAGGGGAAATCAAAATCGATTGAAGGACAGATCATGTTGTTCTTTTTTGCTCGAAGGTAAGGCTCATGTTGTTCTTTGCTTGAAATCGAAATCCAACCATCAATTTGTGTTTTCTTGTTGAAATCTAACCATCAATTTGTTGTTATTTGTTTGAAATCGTGTTTTTCTCCAAATTTTGTTTCAACGTGTTTTCTTCATTCTGCATTTTCTTATTTCCACTGTTTTTGTGTGGGTTATTATGGATTATAGTTTGATATGAATGATCCAGTTTTGTCTACAATGGAATTCGAACTGTTGTTGCACTTGGAAGCCATTGGTTTGAGAAATTCAAGCTTTGTATGAATAAAAATAGAGTTAAGGTTTTGTATTTTGGGGGAAAATGGTTTGAAATGATGAGGAAGAAGAATTGTTCATACCATGTCACACATTTAACAGTCGACTCATCATTTTTGTAACATGTGTTTAACAAGAGGGTAACTTTGCACACATTTGTAAACTTAAAGGACTGATATGTGACAAAAATAATTTAAAGGTGAAGGTGAGAAAAACCACAAGAAGGGGGGGTTGAATTGTGTTTTTGGAAACTTCTTCTTTTACGTTCTAAATAACTGTCCTCAGGTTCAGAGTCTGAAGTAGTTCAGAGTCTGAGTGAGTTCAAAGTCTATGTGCAGCGGATAAAGTAAAGAACAGAAGAAGAAAGAACACAAACAGTTATACAGGTTCCTTCCACAAACCGGAAGTAGTCCTGT
>Ga0228711_1002839_pt1 | contig 26867 bp, 16 predicted proteins | sample MedpolnodulmetaG_2_FD_177996 | JGI IMG/M metagenome (GOLD analysis project Ga0228711, IMG submission 177996) | Root nodule microbial communities from Medicago polymorpha collected in Santa Monica, California, United States - brown nodules | ecosystem: Host-associated > Plants > Roots > Nodule... | reverse complement strand
AAAAAAACACATAAAAAAATACTTCCATCGGTCTCATTTATAAACAAATTTGATGACCACATACATCATTTATTCAATGAATCTAAAAAATCAAATTTAACTATAAATGAGGCCCGAGAGAGTATGACATATAAAATGAGACACATGAGGCTAAAACTTATATTGTGAGATGAATTAATGAAACAATAAAGGTTATTTAGATATGAATGAGACACTTTTGTGAGAGGCTAAAACTTATATTGGTCTTGGGCACACATTAATGTAATTAATGTAGAAATACTCGTTTATAACAGTCATGCGACCAACTTAAAAAAAATAAATCATGCAACCAACTTTTAAATAGCCAACATGTTGATTTTACACATGTAAAATTATCAATTTTAAGTTCTTTAACATGTACTCTTAAGACATAAGTTAACAAATAATCAAGATTCTGTCTATTTTTTTTGAGTTCATTATTGTAGTTTTGAAGTAAATAAATGATATAAATGTATGTATTTCAAAAATTTGTACTATCAACTAGACTCTTATTCATTTTTTTAATAGAGAGCATATCTACTTATTAGTAAAACCTTTAAAGATAACTTAGTAAAAGGGTAAAACTAGTTTAGTGATCTTAATTAATCGTCGAGACTTGAGATTGATTAGTGCGTGTTTAATGTTTGAGATTCCAATTCGCATTAAATAGTTTTTTCCTTAATGTTTTTCACTGCAGTGGATCTGGAGGCTGCAAAACTGTACAAGCAAAAATAAATACACCACTTTGTTGACCAAAAAAGGAAAGAATCGTTACTTTACGATAAGCAATTACGCAAGCATTGAGCGCATTCTAATAATTTCCTACAAGTCAAAATGTCCAAACTATACCAAGTTTCACTTGTTGAACTAAAAATAGACTTTGCTTGATTTCCAAGTTGATCAACCAAAAATCTATTGTCCACGTTTTGACTTTATCCACAAGTCTATAAATACGACGAGTTGAGTTTAAATCTTCCTCACTAATAAACTTATCTCATACATTACACATTACACATTAACATTCATAATCATACTCATGATGAAGAGACAAAGAGAAAACGAGGAAAAAGAGAGCATAGATTTAGCAACAAGTCTATTGCTACTCTCTTCTCGTACACAACAAAACAAAACATATTCTCCAGTTAAGTTTGAGTGCAAAACTTGCAACCGTAAATTCTCATCTTTTCAAGCCCAAGGTGGTCACAGAGCAAGTCACAAGAAGCTGAAAATTGATTCTGAAGAAGCACACAAAGTGAATATTCATAATAATAACTCCAAAATGCATCAATGTTCAATTTGTGGACAAGAATTCAAACTTGGTCAAGCTTTGGGTGGACACATGAGAAGACATAGAATTAATAATGAAGGGTTTTCATCTTCTTCTATAAATTATCAAGTGATAGCAAAATCTTCTCCTGTTTTGAAAAGATCGAATAGCAAGAGGGTTATGATCATGGAATTGGATTTGAATTTGACACCTTTGGAAAATGACTTGAAGTTGTTGTTTGGAAATAAGGCACCTAAAGTTGATATTTCGTTGTTCTGATTTTACTCTCCAATTTTTTGCACATATAATTCTCATCATGTATAATTCTTTCAATTATTTCTAAAAAAATATTTATGTAATTAAATTGACCTTTGGGTTATGCAGAGTTTGTTAATTGTAGGGTAAAATGTTTACAAGTTTGAAATTTCAATGTGAAATTATCTATGGAAACCGTGTGATAACCGAATAAAGCAGCTTTCTTTTACTTGTTCATATTATTATTAGGATGAACGTGTTCAATAAGGTTTTTTTAGATTACCTTTACAAAATGGTGGGTAATAACTTTTTTTTAAGGAATAATAATAATAACTTATATATATGGTTAACTTGTGTATGATTAATCTCATAGCTGGTTTCAAAATATTATAATTATACATTTTTTACAAGAATATCAGCCATTATGTTAATTGAGTGCGAAGAGAACTTTTCTTTTTAAAATTGATAGTTATGATTAACCTTGGAGTTAATTCAAGAGAGAGAAATGAGAGGTGATTTCCGGCGAAGCCTTGCTTTTTTTTGGTGAAAACTCCGGTGACGGTCCTGGGAGCCCATTTTTTGCATGATTTCATGGGCTTTTTGCACCATTCTTCATCCTGAGTTCGACTCATTCATCTCTTTTCTTTGTTTCACTCTTTTTGGTTCAGATTTAGCTTAATTTCGTTTTGCTTGTGTTGTTTGATTTTGAGTTTGGGGTTTGCGATTTTGACCTTGGTTCTCCTCGTCATAGATCCAAGATCTTGGTGCCTTCTCTAGCTACAATCCTTAATCTGGGTTCTTCCTAATCGCTGGCGTAGTCATCGGATTCCGGTGAGGTGGGTTCTTGGTGCGATGATTTTCAGTTTGTTTATGGGTTGGTTTTGGTCTTATGGGTTCTCTTCTTAGATGTCCTCAGGCTTGGTGTTTCATTCTAGCTCTGTTACAAGTGCACTTGAATTATCCGGCGAAGCTTTCAATTGGTCTTCTTTGAAGTTTTCCCTAGTTCGGTTTGCATTAGTTTGAAGTTCTCCCTTTGATTACTTGTTGTTCTGAAGCTTCTCTGGTTTTGTTCTTCACGTGGCTGGGTTCATTGAAGTTTTTCGGTGCGGTGTTGTGACTTTCCTTTCTGGGTTGTTCGAATCTGTGCTGAGGTCTTTTGAAGTTTTATGTTGATATGAACTGAACTCTTTTAAAGTTCTCCTTATTGATTGCTTTGGATTTCGCTTGAAATTCTCCTGGTTCTGTTCCAAGTTTTCCTTTGTGATTGGATTGGTTCCTCTGTTGATCATGGTTTGCCCTTGGCCATTTATGGCTTCTCTGGACTCCGGAGTGGCGTCGGTAAAGCCATCGGAACCCGGAAAATCGTTTGTGCAGGCCTTGTCCGGTCCTACTGTTTACCAACTCACTCAGCTTCCTCCTAAATTTTTTATGGGGAAATCAGTTCGTGTCAGAATCACACAAGATGAATATGAAGCAGGGATCATTGATTGTTGCAGCAATATCCACGGCCATCTTACTCTGCACAAGGGAGACTCCCCTCTGACTACTTTGGCCATGTAGTTGAAATTATGCAAATTGTGGCCAAACATTCACAATTGGGAATTAACACCTCTTGGTAAGGGTTTTTTCGAGTTTCATTTCAATACGGTTGATGACATCTTAACCCAGGATTGTTGTGGTTTTATTGTTGGTCTAGTGATTTTACACCACAGGCACAAGCTCTGACTCATGCTCAGATTTGGGTGCGCCTTTTGCATTTGCCCCAAGAGTATTGGCATAAGAAGACTTTAATGGAAATTGCATCTAGATTAGGCACATCTTTGATCATTGACGATGCAACCGTGAATAGGCGTTTCAGACTCTATGCTAGAGTGTTGGTGGTTGTTGATTTATCCGAGAAATTGTTTGAATCCGTTATCGTGGAAAGAGAGGGACACGCTTTGTCCGTTATGGTGCAATATGAAAAGCAACCTTCCTTTTGCACGCTATAAGACGATTGGTCGTGATGTTCAAATTTGCTTAAAATTGGTTAACTCTAATGCAGGGACCTTTAAGTCTTTGAATAAGATTTCCACTAGTCCTAAACTTGTTGATAAGGATGCTGCAACCTCTTCTGTTCAGCATCCTTTAGCGTACAACAACAACATAATTGGCAAGTTGCCTGCTCCGGCTCAAGAGGCCTTTGCTTCTAAGCATTCTCAACATAACAAGAATCATGTCAGATTTGTTGGGTATGGCAATACCCCTGTACTGGCGCTGAACAACAACATCTCTCAAACTGAGCACAAGAGGACTGACACACATACCACTATGCAACACGGTCCTAAACACACTCAAAATGTAGTTATCTGTAAAGTGAATAAAAACTGCACTGAGTTGAATTCTGAGCAGGCAAAGGCTAATGAGGAAGGAAGTAATGGGGAGGTGCCTGAGATTGCAGGACTCCAAAAGAAGGTACTTAATCACAATTCTAAAGACACTTTGGATGAAAGTGCTACAATTGTTGATAAAGTTACTAAGGAGATAGACAGTTTAGTCCATTTGACTCACTTACAGGACCCTGTTGATGTGGTAAATGGCTCCTCTAAGTCTGCAGGTTTGGATCTATACTGTTCTCAGTTGGGGTCTGATTATGGTATTAGAAACATCCCTATATCAGTCCCAACATCTCCTAAACAGTCCAGCATAACTGGGAGGAAGGTTTACCCCAGTGCTGAGACTGTGTTGGTTAGTGTTGCTAAGGATCCATATATTTCTATAGCAGCTCAGTCAAACAAGCAGGTTACTTTTGCAGGTCATATTCTCACTTTAATTATAGCTACTCCTGGACATGCTATGGACAGACTAAAAGGTGACAACATGAACACTGCATGGACCTTGGAGCAAACATCACTGAACCAATTAGTACAGTTGATGAAATTCTGGGACTGGACAAGGGACAAATCACAAAACCTGCTAACTCCATTAACACCTCAGCAACCTACAAAAAGAGCGAACTGATTCTCAGCAAATTCAGGGCAGATGCTCTGGACTCAGATCATGCTTCAGACAGTACGCTCAAACCTGACATTATTGCTGAAGGGCATCAGGTCTTCTCTAACACACCACAAACTAAAGAAACTGTTAAAAAGGGCATGAGAGGGAGACCTAGAAAGCCCAAGAGTCTCAAAGCACTTTCTGGCACCAAATCACAACATAAAACCTCTACAGATCTTACTGAGATCGGCTCTGATACTGTGAATACAAGATCCAAATATGGTGTTATCAAAAGCAATCCCAAATATGGCGATTAGAGGATTAGGAAATTTTAATACTCATCTATCTTGCATAACGGATGCTATATATGATTAGAATTCTTTAGGGGCGTGTGCAGCCCTATGCTTTCTTGGCGGGCTACACTTTGTTTTGTTGCTATAGGATAGTCTTTGGCATCCTTTCTCTCTTTTGTAAACAGGTTCATCAGGCCTTAATCCTGGTTTGCATTTTATTTTCATTGCATTGACCAAAAAAAAAAATCTCATAGCTGATTTAAAGAGTCAAAGTTGTGGTATACAGATACTCTGATCAATTTATTGGGATGTCAAGACTTTAAGTACGATGAATTTAAAAATAAAAAAATTGTATGTGATATTTAAAAAATTTAATTTGTACATATATTAAGAGATTGTTTTTGCATATACTTCATCCGTTACAAAATATATGTCGCAGTCGACCACTGCACACATGTTAATACACAACTTTGACAATTAATATATTTAATTATATATAATAAAAAATTATAAAAATTTGATATTATGAAAATATTCATTGAAACAAATCAAAGAACATCTCATATGTTAATATTTGTATTTATATATCAGTTAAAAAATATAGTCAAAATAAACTATGTGAATAGTGTACATTGCAAAATTGCAAAATATATTTTAAAACGAAGGAGTACATATTATGAAATAACACAACGTAAATTTTTCAAACAAAAAAAAACAAGTATTTGTAAACTTTTTTAAAGGTTAACTAACATAAGAAAGTTAGACTATATTGTGATTTGATTGAATGTTATGGGTAAAAAGTTTGATGGTGCATAAAAATTAATCCATATTTGTTTTTAATATAATAATTGTGGTAGATGGATACAAAAACTAATCCTATCAACTAATTCTACTAACTAATTCCTTCCACATTTTTAATAAAAGAAGAGCTCGTTATTGTTTTTCTTTTCAATTTAATCTTAACATCAATCAAATGAAAAAACAATACAATAGTCTTTATTTTTCTTCTATTTTTATTTTGTGCTTTACCTACCAACCATAAGGTGACAATTGACAAGGACAAGGGTCGCATGAACCTACATCCTTTGTATCATTTTGAAAAGAGAAATGATATTTATACAACCATTTTTTAACAACTTTTTAACAATTTTCTCTCTTGTACTCATATTATCTCCTTATTTTCTCTTTCTTTTTCTCTCTCTATTATTTTTGATCGATCAAAAGAGAGAAAACCAAAGTTGTCATATAAGTTGTACCAAAGAATTGTACAAATATCACTGCTCTTTTCAAAATGTGATTCAAACTCCATGATCTATGTTATCATCACTTTGTCAAGTGAATAATAGTATAGTAGTATATACTATTTATGTTATTTAATTTAAGCACATTACACACACATATTAAGTATAATTCTAATTTAATAAACCGAAGCTGCCAAAATAGAATCCAACTAACTATGCATCACGAGCACGCTATTGTCGACGCAGCGCATTCATCTTGAACAGAGACCAAACTTATTATTTTTCTCGTAATAATAAGAATCATTGTACCTTAATACTAATTTATTCTCACAGACAAAAGATATATTTTCTGAAGCTGTCTTCTCTTTTCTTCGAATTTGTGAAACGCATTCATGGCCCATGTGTTTCAAAATTTTAAATGTTAAATCCACAAAAGAAATGAGTAAATAGGAAATTGCCACCCGAAATTGTAATTTTCGTCAATTAACTACTTGAAATTGCACAACGTTAATCAATTTACCCCATCTGTAAAAAAAAACTGTTAGTCAACATGACGTTTTGCAAATACATCCTAAAGTTTTGCACTTATGTGCAAAATGCCCTCTAAATTTGAAAATTTATATATTTTTTCTTATCTTTAACTCAAAAGATATTAAAGACAAGCAATTAATTAACTTTTAGCTATTTTCCTTCTTCTCATAAGGGGGAATCTTGAAATTCACAACAACATTATCAATAATATTCTTTTCCTCAAAAAAGAAATTTTTTTGTATCCGTCCCCTCTTACTTCTCTTGCAATGACTTCTTGAATGAAGACATCAATTTACAATCATCAAAATTTAAAACTTCAACATTGAGATTTAAGTCATTTGATCCGTCCTCAATAATCATATGATCCAACTTTGGTTTGTGTAAATCAATGCCATCATCATTCTCCCATAAATTAGGCTTTGACGGATCAATTTGGCCTAAAGTTAAGTGTTAATTATTTGCCTTTAATATTTTTTGAGTTTAGTATAAGAAAATGAGGGGGAAAAAATAAGTTCAAAGGGCATTTTGCTCATAAGTGCAAAATTTTAGTGTGGTATTTGTAAAACGTCATGTTGACTAACAAAAGAATTTGACGGAGGGGGTAAATTGATTAACGTTATGCAATTTCAAGAGGATAATTAAAGTTTTGCTAATGTCAAAAGGTAATTAACAAAACTTACAATTTCAAAAGTGTAAATGTCTATTTACTCCCTAATTCTGATACTCATCGAAGTTTGAAGGAAAGATAGTGACCTGACCATTTCTAGTTTTGTCTGAATTGGTTGTCGTTGTAGCACATTATCTACTAACCGCTCATGTCTCTATCATTGTACAAAGTTACTGCACGTAATTCACAGTAATTTATTCTAGAAGTGTAGTCTGTGGTCCAAATTCTGTAAACAACGAGTCTGCTGAAGCAATCATTTTTTAATTTAAATTTTTTTATGTCTTTAATTTCGTATAATTGATTTTATTTAAAAATAAAATCTATTTTCAAACTCAACATAAAATTGCATGTTCTTTACGTGGTGAACATTTTTTTTTAAAGTTATGTTATAACTTATAAGATTATGTAAGAGTCTATTCTATATTTAAATGAACAAGGTCATTATTAGGTTAACTGAGTCTTATATGGGGAAGAGTTTTAGTTTAAAATAAAAAAACTCTCTCCGTCACTTTTTATAAGACATTGTAACAAAAATCACAGTGTTAAGAAAATTTATTTAAAAAATAAATAAAATCTTAAATGTATGCGACTATGACCAAATTACTCTTTTTATAAGGTATTATATTTAAGGATAAAACTTTATTTTTTTTAATATAAATAGTCATATAATTAAGGAGGAAGGTAGTAGTAAGAATAATGATATCAACACGAACGCCAACGAGGAATGCTAGCAACACACATTCTAACACACATTTTTCAACACACTCTCTTTGATTGATTAAAATTCACATGGGTCCCACCAAATCATGTGGGTCCCATGTGAATTTTAACCAATCAAAGAGAGTGTGTTGAAAAATGTGTGTTGTTATATAAAATTATATTTTAGATTCATTCAATTAATAATGTATATAGTCTTTTATTATACATCACATACACCATTTAATAAATGAATTTAAAATATTAATTTTTGCTAATAATTACGACCCAATGATATATATAACAAATTGTTATTATGTTCGTCAAAAATTACAAGTCATTTTAACAGTTGGACACACATTAAAAATGCAGTCGATTTTGTATGTGAAAGTTAAATTATGAGATTTTTACAAAAGTCTCTTTCATTAATGATAGAGAAAGAGTATTTGAAAGAATTGAAAGGAGATACAGTAGCAATGTTTCATTAGTTTCGACAAAATTAGAAGAAACTTTATTTGCAAGTGACTTTTTTGAGAGTAAGTGACTTACAATTTAAACCAACGAGTAATTTAATAAACATGCATGTCCCATGCAAAAGTAGGCAATTTAATTAGTATGTGTCACAAATATGGTCAATCGTTATTGTCGCTCTAAACTTCATAACCTTTAAGTAGAAGTTTAGGGTGAATGACCGAGAGAAAACCTAATAAAAAAAAAATTCAATAAAAATAAGAACCAAAAATTTTGTGACTTCTGTATTTTTTTAATTTTTTTTGTAAATAATATACGTTGAGTTTCTTACTATTTTCAAATTTCAAGCAATGATTTTCCGTAGACTACATGTGGAAGAAGGAACGTTGAGTTTAAATGTTTTACTAATTTAAGTATACATGTAATTTAATTTCATATAGCAAAAGTCAAAAAGTATTGCCAAATACAGCTTATTTGGGATACGCTGTTGTGGTCCAAGAATACTGCAGAATTAACTTCTTGAGGTATAGGAATGGAAAGGATTTTGCAACAAAAAATAAAAATAAATTAACATCTAACTTTTAGCTTAGTCATGCATCTAAGTTATCCTTATCGTAAAAGTTTGTCTTAATATAAAGTGACTTATACAAAAAAGGAGGTTGCTCACCAGAAAGTAAGAAGTAAAAGTCGAATATAGTTCCTAAGTTGAATCACTTTTTTTCTTCATTTGCTTGTGATAATTTTTCAAATATGTAGCTCGCCGCAAATGACTTGTTCACTGTTTAGCACGCCAGAACAACATTTTTTCCCACACGGTTATTATTCTTGCATAAGCCCCCTCCCTCAATTATTATTATTATTGTTTTGTTACAATCTTTTTATTGTTTATTAATACTGAAAAGAGCCAACACATATGGCAACATGCAATTTGCAAATTTCTGCAATTATTCATTTCATTATTATAAACTCTTATATAACCCTTACTTCCTAAGTTTCCTTAGATTTGAAACATTCATCAGTAAACAAAAAAAGCCTCCAACAATTGGTTTATTTAAATAATTAAAGTCAAAGTCCTTGAGTTTATCTCCAACGGCCTATAAATACCAATTTCTATTTCTCACAACATCTTCATCACAATATTGAGTATTTTACTTCCTTAATTTAATTACCTTGCCTATTGATATTTCAAAAAAAAATTGCACAACAATATATTTATTTATTCTTAATTTCGTAGCCATGAAAAGGAAGAGAGACGAAAGGGTGGAGAACATAGATTTGGCAAATTGTCTAATTCTACTCTCTCATCCCAAAGAAACCAAACCAAAGAAACATTTTAGTCCTGTGGAATTTGAGTGCACCACATGCAACCGCAAGTTCTCTTCGTTTCAAGCCCTAGGTGGTCATAGGGCTAGTCACAAAAAGCCCAAACTAGATACCGTGAAACTCAAGCTACATGCTCAAACTTTAGATTTGTTGAATAACCCCAAAACGCATGGGTGCTACATTTGTGGTAAACAATTTTCTCTTGGCCAGGCTTTGGGAGGACATATGAGAAGGCACAAAATTGGCGTCAACAACGAGGGATTTTCTTTGGTGAAGAAAAATAAGGTTGTTGGAAAAATCCCAATATTGAAAAGATCGAATAGTAAGAGGATTATGTGCTTGGACTTGAACTTAACACCTTTGCAGAATGACTTGAAATTATTGTTCGGAAATATGGCACCTAAAGTTGATTCATTTTTTTGATTAAATCTATTTTTGGTATACATGATGAATTTGACAAAATTATGGAGATTCGCCATAGTTTTTATAAATCGACTGTGATATCAAACAAACACAAATTGTTTGTTGACACTTAACTTTTATTTGTAATTGTTTGCAATTCATTGATTAGATTGGTCGTGATAATTTGTTTTGCGGTTTGAATATGTGCATTCTTTCAATTCCTTAATGTAAAATTGATTATTTATTTATTTTTGTAAAAATATCTATAAATGGCCAAATGATTTTTTTTTTGTATGTGAATAATATGGACAAGTGATATGGCTAATCTTGAAGTTTGAACGGTAATCGCACACGAGAAATTTTAATATGGTCACATGACCAAATAAAAAGTGTTTGGTCACACACACATAAAGAAATTGATAAAAAAAAATGATTGAATATTTTAAGGACCGTCTTTTTATGTGTGTGTGTGTCCAAACACTATTGATTTGGTATTGTGACCATGGAAGAATACCTCATCACACACCGCAATGTATTGTAAGTCTTTTAATTTATTCATTTTTTAAAAATAAACAATATTTATTCATTCAAGTTGATTGAGTAAATCGATACAATACAAATTCAAAATCGCTAAAACAAATTGTAAACAAACTCACAACATCAAAGTTAATAACAAAAAATGGAAAAACATATAAGTCTACAAATATGACTATATTCAAGTGTCTGCAATACCAATAACGCAGGATCTTTAATGTTGATGGCTATTCTCAACACTTGATCAAACACTACTAGAAAAAGCAAAATTAGTGAGGGAAATTAGTGACGGAGAAAATGAAATTCCTCACAAATTCCTTGGTCGCAAAATTTAGTGACGGAATTAGAGAGGAATTTCACATGTTCCCTCACTAGATATCCCTCACTAATTTTTGTTTTTTTAGTAGTGAAAGTTATTCTTTCGATTTGAATTTCTTCAAAAAAAAACTTTCAATTTGAATCAAATAAACATCGTACTATTAGACGACAAATAAAAAACATACTGCATAAAGGCGAGAAATAAAAAAATGTCATGCTAAGTCGATGAAATGACAAAATCATACAAAAGAAGACCGACAATATGTAGAAATCACTTACTTAGTTAAAAGAGAAAGGAAAAACTATTTGGAGGGGTCATTTTGGGCCAAAATTGACCCTAAACCACTTATTCGATTGATCAAGAAGAAGAGAAGTTGGGAAGCAACAAGAAGAAAATAATTCCAACACAACATCAACAACATCTTTCTGCACTATTTCCTAATAGGTTTGAAAGAAAAAAGCTCTGGAGCCATCAGGACCTGGTACTTGGTCTTTGTTTAGATAATAAAAACTACATTTTTTAGCTCCTCTTAACAAGGCATCAGGGTGAGCAAAAAGTTAACATAATCATCAACAAGATTTGGAATAATTTCCCCAAAAGGCAAAAAAGATTTAGTTGGAAAAAAAATTATAATTAGAAACAACGTGATCTTTCCTTCAAAAGAAGAAACAACGTGATCTACAATTAGAGATGGCTCATTGTGAATCCCATCATCATTTCTGATAGAATAGATTAACTTAGTTTTGTTTTTGATTTTTTTTTTCATTCTATGGAATAATCTGGAACTCTTGTACCTTCCAATATGCCAATTTAACCTAGTTTTTTTCTTGCTAGAAAACATCTTGCTTACGAAGAGCATCATCCGACATTACTTGAGTCAACTTTTCCTCATTCATTAAATAAACTGAATGGCCTAACATTTGAATTTGATTGTGAATCTCACTCAGTTTAGCCTCAACTTCAGTAACACAAGTGTTTAACATTTCCAAAAACTTATTTACGACAAACCTTAATTTAACTTGTTCTTCAAACGTTTCAGCTTAGTGTTCATAATGTACATTGGGAAACCATCGACTCTAATATTCCATCAATTAGTAATAAATTCTTTGGAGTCCTTTTGAAGAGTCCACATTTTTAATAATTTGAAGCTAGAACCAAATGGGTAATGTCTTGAAATCTAGCATGACGGGAAAGATTTGATATATGCTTAATTAGAGTTGAACAAGAGATGGAAGTTCAAATGTCAATCCAGTTTTGATTACACACAGCACGATCCATGATCTTCTTTTTGTGTGTCTCCCACGCTTCTAGCATTTTCCCAAGTTAATGATGCTACCCTACTTGATAAGTGAAGTATATCATTATTATCTGGCCAAGATTGAAAATCAACCATTGAAAGTCTTGATGGAGAATGAGAACCAATGTTTTCATGAGCCCCTACAATAGTTAAAATCACTTGTAAATCACCAACATGGAACATATTAAGAGTGCAAAGAGCTTAAAGATTGTCAAAGTTCCTTTCTCTTCAAGTAACTAGTTGACACACATGCATATAAGGGTGCTCAGCTTCTAAATATTTCAGTAATCTTAGTAAAACTTCTTAATCTTCTACAACGTTCACCCGAGATTGATTTAAGAAGGCTGTATTATTCTTTTCTATATCTATCCTTCTAGATTCACTAGTCTCCTCTTCATTTTAAATGCTCTCATTGTCATCCAACTGGGTGGCATCAATAATTTTGGAGTTATGAGAACTCAAATCATCATCGTTAGTAGCCATATTCTAAATGTTCTCACATTCCTCATTTCCATCAAGAGTTGATAATCTATTATGTTGATCAATATTATTCTTTATACCACTTGTTACCCCTCTTATTGAGGCATGATAAGTTCCATCTCTTTTGTCTTGTATGTGTTCTCCTCTTCTCTATTTGAATTATCTAGTGAAATAGATTTTTCTCCCTCATCATGCTTGTTATCGTCTGCATCAACATCAACGACTTCTTCAGTCTTCCCCTGTTCAGTTCTACCATCTCTTGTTTGAGCAAACATTTTCTTTGTTTCTTTTGTCAGTTGCTTTCTTCTATTGTAGTTTTTCATTCTATTCACTTCATCATCTAATGGATTAACCTTCTTTCAAATTTCTAAGTAATATCCAATGAATTTGCAATGAGTGCAAAAGTCAGGGAGGTTTTCATAGTCAATCTCAACAAAAAAAAGCAAAGACTTTTCTCTCAACTAACAACTTGTATCTTAGGGTTTGTGTGAGATCCATATCAACTAAAATCCTAACATATTGAGCAAGAGTTCTTTCTAGTATAGGATTAGCAATGGCAAAATCAATACATATTGCAGTCTCTATACTATTGACAATTGTAAAAAGAATATTGCGACACCAATATTCTTATGCTAAACCATAACACTTGACCCATGCCTGAGAAGACGAGTATTGTTGCAATTTAGGGTTCAAGTCCTTAATCCAAGCATACAATTTTTGAAACTCCAGGCTCAAATTCCACAAAGTAATTTTCTCACATCCTCTATAAAGACGAACAACACTACTAAAAAAACAAAAATTAGTGAGGGAAAACATGAAATCCCTCTCTAATTTCGTCATTAAATTTTACGACCAAAGAATTTGTGAGGAATTTTATTTTTTCCGTCACTAATTTCCCTCTCTAATTTTGCTTTTCCTAGTAGTGAAAGTGAATTCACAGCATCATCGCCCTAGGGAAGCAACACCCTATTTCCCTATATCCTTCCACAAACCCACTTGGGTTGGCCTAGTGGTGTTGGCTTTGGACCTTGGAGTTTGCTCCTCCTCAAGGTTTTAGGTTCGATTATCTCCGGTGCCAATTTGGATGGACTAATTTAGTTTCTTAAAAAAAACTAACAAAATTTAGAGGCATTTAACCAAGACCAAGGGATAAGAAAAGGGTTTGATAATGCATGTGTAAGGTTTTCCAGGGTTTGGGTTGATCGCTTTCATTGTTTGAGTGGTTTATGTGTTGAATCTAAACAAGACCAAGGGATAAGAAAAGGATACGTGCATGGTTTTATTTGTTGAATCGAATTTTCATCCGGGTGTTATCTTATTATGTCACTATATTCTATCTTATTTAAATGAAATTTATTATAGTACAAATTTTATTTCACACAATTTTTTTCTTTAAATTAATTCTCAATTTAGTAACTTAATTATTTAGAATTATCAATATTTTTTTAATTATGTCACAATTTTTTTCTTTAAAATAATTCTCAATTTAGAATTATCACACGAAACGAATCCAAAGACCAACAACTCCTTACAACCAATAACAACAAGCATGATGCGGAATCTAAGTCATTGAAACCTGCATATTTCAACAAATTTGGAAGACAATAAAAAATTCAATAAACAGAAACACAAATTGGTACCTATTTCCAACGCCGAAGAACAACCCAAACATATTAATTTAAGCAACAAAACAAAACGTATCAAACAGATAATGGAAAAAATTATATTATTTGAGGCTAAAAATTCAATAACATTAAAAAAAATGGGAAGGGCGAAAGAAATATTAATAACAATAATTTTAATGTCCTCGTAAGCTTAGCTCAGTTGGTAGGGACAATACATAATATATACAAGGTTTGGGTTCAAACCGCGGCCACCACCAAAAAAAGAATAAAAGTAATTTTAATGGTTACTTTCCAACTTTCTTAGGTGGAATTTGAAACACATCCTTTGACGTTACAAAGTCAAGCTATTACCACTAAATCGGCCCCTTTTGGACAAAAAAAAACTATAACAAAAATCATTAATAATTTAAAAATTAATACTTATAAGAAAAATTCATATAAAATAAATAAATTACCAAACAATAAAAATTCATTATCTTTCCAAAAAATAAAAATCATTATAATTATAATGAAAAAAATCATTATAAAATAAATAAATAAATTACCAAACAAGTTTTATATGACGTTGACTATACACAAAAATAAACAGTGATTCAATATTTTTTTGGAGGGGAAAATTATTATTTACATTTATTATAACCCTTATTTGGAGTCCCCCTTCATCCGACTCTACGGTATATATAATAACAAGAAACTAATTGAAGATTTCAATATCATCCATCATATCAATTAATCTATCGGGAACAATGATGATTACAATCTCCAAATTTGTGTTATTGGTTTCTATGTTATTAACAATTCTTGTTGCTTTGCAGTTTAAAGACGGTAAAAGCTTAAGCACAGAGCTTGCCAGAGTAACCGTACATGTTACTAACAACTTGAATGATTTGCAGCTTGGTGATGATTGTAAAGACAAAAATCGTGATTTTGGGTTTCAAACACTAAAAGTTGGAGAAAGTTACACCTTCCAATTTAAGCCTTTATTCTTCCTACCAAAATCTTTATATTTTTGTAGTTTTTCATGGATTAATGGAAATCACCGCTTTGACATTTTGGTCATAACAACTTTGAGTATATTGTACTTGCTCTTATTAGTTTCGACTCATTGTTATGTGATTTTATGTCTCACCTCAGTGATAGATATGAGTATGTTGGAGAGTACATTCTCCCTCACTGCAAGGGCATGCAAAATTTGTTTAATATATAAAGGGATTTGCTACGTACACTTGTTACTTTTTTTGTTAGAATGAGTATTTTAGCAAGTTACAATTGAAAAAGAGCTTTTCATTTTCTATTAAGTCTCATAATTTTCATCAATTTGGTTATCATAAAAAGATTAAACACAAGGTTTGATACCACCATTTCTAAGAGCAATCAAGTTTGGAGTGCTATAAAAGAAGTTGCAATTTTTCCGGATGTTGGATGGCAAACTGGCAACCATTAAAAGGTCTTGCCCTCATATTAGTTTAGTCGTGTATATCCTTGATAAAAATAATTCTGATACCGGCTCAAGTAACATAAGCTAAACTTTCAATGGGTGTGTGATCCATTGGTGTTTAATGTTTGCTTTCATATTAATCATTTTGTGGTATTCTTGTTGCAATTTTTCCTTTGTGCACCAAATCCTTTTGACCAATTATGTCAACATTAACATTATCAAGCTGAATTGATTTCGCTTTCTTATAGATTTTCACCATCATAAAACTAAGAATTTTGGTTTGGTTAAAAGAAACAACCAGGTCATAAATCATAAAACGCTCCAGAGTCCAGGTAGGTACTGGTGACAATCAGAGTCCGGGAGTGCAGAAAGAACTCTAATTCATGTTTATCCAATATGGAATGAGGAATAAACAATTTTGCTGTGATCAAGTAATCTACCTATGCTGATTAAGGTCACTCAAATTTAATACATTAAAAATGCATTAGAGATTGGACAAAAAGTCAATGTAATATTAGATTTTCATAATTTTTTCTAATAGAAAATTAAAAATATCAAAAATAAAAAATATGCATTGATATCTGTGAGGGGATCAACTGTGTCACTTAATATGTGGCGGAGGGAGTGGTGTAATTTTTTTGGAATTCCAATGGTAGGAATTTTATCATTAGATTCATTCATGCATTAATATTTGTTTTAAATACGAGAGTGATAGAAAGGGTTTATAGAAGTCTTGCATTTTAAGAGTGTGTGTTTGTTTCAAGTTATATTTGTAGATTTCTAAGAATAAAATCATAAAAATACATATGTTTATGTTTGTTACAAGTTTACTAAACTTTATTCCCAGGTATAAAATGTTCCTGGAAATCAAAAAAATTTCCCAAAGAAAATAGTGGGAATAAAGTTTCCATGAAGATAAGAATAAAATTATGTGTAATTACCTATTATAATCTCTATTTTTAAGGTTCCTTGGAATATTATAATGTTAACCAAACATTTTTTTTTCTAAATACCTTGGAATAAAATTTACATCTATATATTCCAAGGAATATTATTCCTAAGAATAAATGTAGTTAACTTGAATCCCCGTAAGCCTAACTCAATTGGTAGGGATATTATATGCATAGGTCGGGGTTCGGGTTCGAACCCCGGACACCCCACTTCTCCACAATTAAATTGTGTGAGCTCTAACCACTAGACTATTTGACAAAAAAAATGTAGTTAACTTGAAACAAACACACTCTAATAGTAATTCTTCCTACTCCCTCCGTCCCAAAACAATAGAGACATTTGCAATAAAAAATTGTCCTAAAATAATTGATTTATATCACTTTTCAATTCAATATTAATTTTTTTTTTCAATGATAACTCTAATTAATAATATTTTTATCACTTCTAATTCAATATATTATATTTTACATTTATAATGATGAGAAATGCATCAATACTTAACAAGACAATCAAAACAATTTTTCTCTCTATTTCACTTATACATATTTTCTTAATGTGTAAAATAATCAAAATACTCACTTCATATGGGACGGAAAGAGTATTTCTTCTTCAATGAAAGAGCTAATAACTCCCATTGAAAATGTCATAAAGTTTCTTTTTATTACAAAATGTAATAAAGTTAAAGTTGTTAAAGATTTTAGATATTTAAATACTTATTTTATGATATTAGTGAACTAATAAGATGATATAAAATACTACTTTAATTTATAATACTTCATATAATAAATAACACTGGGATTTATCAAACTAAGGAAATCAAGAGAGAAGGAAGTAGGATGATATATTTTGATTTCTCAAAATGGTGTGTATTTTCATGAACCAAAGTGTGGTATTTATACTACTAAATTTACCACTATACAAGTGTAAAATTATTTGTTTTACTATTCTAATTTGACATTTACCTAGGTAGTAGGTAATTATCACTTACTATTGTAAGTTGACAATTTGGATAGATATTTCAACCTAAATAGTAAAAATTATAATCATATGTTTATATAATTTATTATAACAAAAGTACTATTGTTTCGTTATTTCTTTATATTATCAATGTCATATTAAAGTTCTCTTATTTTGTAGTAATTAAGAAATAATTCAAAATCGGTTTTCCAAACGTGGAAGGATGGATATGGGATATGCCAACATGTAAAAGAAAAGATTGAGAGTGAAGACATGGAGCACAGATTGGGTTTACTTAATGTAGAGAATAAGATAATTGTTATTCTTCCATCTGTTTTTACTCATCCCTGTCGAGCGTGAGTTAACTCACGCAAATGTATTTTCAACGTGAGTTAACTCATTAGGACGGAAATGGGCAAAAACAAATAGGAGAAGAACAATTCTCAAACAATAACGACACGATATACTTTACCGCAGATTGTATACAAAAGGCAAGAAAATTGTGACTATAACATTAAGTTAGACCACATCCAAATTTTTATGCGTTTTTTTTTTATTATAAGGAAAAGGAAAAGACACAAACAAGCAAAACTAATTAGACCACTGCCTGAAGACACCCGAGATATCCGTCAAAAGCACATGTGCAATTTGCGGAGGCGGAGAGACCCACAACTTTAAATTGGCATCCGATTGAGCATTCTTTCAACTTGCTAGTTCATGATAGAACCGAACTAATATCTATTTTATCTAGATGTCGTACATTTTTATTATCTTTTACATTTTGATGTTGGTGGTGGGGACATGGAAGAGAGGGGATGAAAGATAGTGTAAAATTAATCTAGTGTTGAAGGAGTATGGTAAGAGTGTATTTTTTTATTTAATCTAATGGTTAAGACTTAATTTTCTATGGTGGGAAACAACTTTTCTTTCATATGCTAAACCCCACCTCTAACATAATATACTCTTAAATACTATTAACTATGCGTGTACATAAAGTATTTCAACGTTTTGCACCAGACAAGTGAAGTGACAACTAGTACGGGATATATCATCACATTGTTATCATATAGAGATAGTGTATTATGAAAGAGTTGTGTTATTTGAACATCGATTTATTTGACAACTTAATGGACAACCATAATTTTATAAAGAAAAATATCTATTGACACGAAAATCAAAATAATTGAGAGAGATTATAATAGGTAATCTCTAAAAATATAATGTGAGTATAAGAGAAAAAGTTGTCACAAAAATTGTTATAAAATGGTTGTACAAATATCATTTCTCATTAGAAAAATGCCAATAAAAAGTTTAGAGTTCAGTCGTACTAATTTTTTTAGAGGTAGTTGTACTAATTTTTTTTTAGAAGTAGTCGTACTAAATATTGTAAATTATACTGTATTGATATGAATATTTGCAAATGTGTCCCCATGAGCTTAGCTCAGTTGGTAAAGACAATGCATAATATATGTAAGATCTGGGGTTTAAACCCTGAACACAAAAAAAAAAAAAAAAATTTGCAAATGTGAACTTTTACTTTTCATATTCTATAGTATAGTTGGATGCTCGATAACTCTCATGAGTTGAAAATATTTATTTTTTTAAATGGCCAAAAGGAAAATGAGAAAGTATTGGTTGGACACATACCTAACACTTCAATTTTAGGCACACACATAAAACTAAGAAAAAATTAAAGAAAAATAAAATTATATTATATCAATTGATGTGACTAAATACTTTTTATTTAATTTTGTTAGTTTTATGTGAGTATGTGTTCAAAATTGAAGTGTTGGGTATGTGCCCAACCAAAACTTTCTAAAGGAAAATATATGTGTTAACAGAGAAAGTCTTCTATAGACACAACTACAAATCATAAACATTTAGACACACTCACATCAAATTTAAAAATTAAAAGAAATAAAACTAAATGATGTTGATTGATGTGATCTAATTATTTTTGTTTTAAATTTTTTCATTTGATGTGAGTGTGTCCAAATATTTGTTATTTGTGTTTGTGTTTATAAAAGAGTTTCTCGTGTTAACAAACATTTCATGAATGCACAAGGAGTATCTAGAAAGGACAAAAAAAAAGTATTATATTTCAAGGAATCAAAGAAACGAGTAAAAAGCTGAAAATGAATTACAAAGTGACTAAACCAAAACATTGTAAGGGATTAACCACCATGAAAATTGACACAATTAATAGGATTGTGTATTTTTAGCTACCATCAAAATGAAGCTTTATACTTTCAAATAATTGCTTACACGAAAGAACTTTATTATTGAAAAATTTGGTATTATGCTCTCTCCACAAGATCCATCGAGAAGTCATACACATGAGTTGAAAAAATATTGATTTGTGTTTCAATTCGTTCATATAAAAGTAAGTTAAACTTTAAATTTGTATGTAAAAATCAATTTTAAAATCAAAAACTACAAATCATAACTTCAAATATAATCAATTATAAAGCAAAATTATTCGAAAGTAACCAAACATGCAAGAATCAATTTTAACTCCTCTACAAATGGAACCAAACATACACTTAATAATTTTTTTAGAATTGATTTTGTAAAATGGATTCCGATTAAAAATGAGTTGAAATAATATTGATTTGTGTTGGATGCATTCATGTAAAAATGAATTGAACTTTAAAATTTATGTGCAAAAACCAAATTTAAAATGAAAAGATACATATCTTAACTTCAAATATAATCAATTCTAGAGACAAAATTAATTTTACTTCAAAACAATTAAATATGTCAGAATCAATTTTAACTCTTAGGCATCGTTTGTTTCCGCTGAAAGGGAAGGGATGGATAGCTGAGAGGATTGAAAGTCTGTGGAAAAACGTGCTTCCATTGTTTGGTATGCATGTTAGAGAGGATGGAAAGCCCTCAGATTAGTGGGTCCCGCGCCTAAAAACTTTCAAATGCGCAGAAACATGATCTCAACCTCCAATTTGATAAATTGACCAAACCACCCTCCTTTGTGGAGCAAAATTATTGTTCGCCGTGCATGTTCTCTTTCTTTTATACAATTAACATGCTTTTCACTTCAAGACTTTAGACATATTATTTTTTCGTTTTTATAACTTTTTCCAAAAAAATTACCGGCATTTTTAAAGTGTATATAGCATCAAGTGTTGTTATCATCAAATACAAAGGCTACCACTAAAAACAAAGGCTACTTTTGTCATTTCATAAATATATATCTTTCTTTTCTCTTTCATCCATATCAAACAACTAAACAATCATCCCACTTTCCACTCACTTTCTACTCACTTTCTATCCTTCAACAATCTTTCCTTTAACTATCTTTCCTTTCACTTTCTTCTCTCATCCAAACAAAGCCTTAGAAACAAAACCATGCATACACTTAATGACATGCTTCCTCTATCTCACAATAGATGACCTATTTGACAATATGTATTATTGATTTAATATACTTTGATCATATTTTTCTACTAATTCACAAAGATAAATAATATCATGTAAGATATTGTTGAATTCGTCTCGATGAATATTTTTAAAATATTAAATTTTCATAATTTTTTCTAATAGAGAATTGAAGATATCAAAAATAAAACATATGCATTGGTATGTGTGGCAGAGTTCACCATGTCACTTAATATGGAACCGAGGAAGTATTATTTTAAGGGCAATTTCTACGGTACACTCAACAAAATTGAGTGTACCGGTACACCTATATGTTAAATAAATAGTTTAATGAGTTATTTTTTCTAGAAAAAATATATTTTCTATTGGTTATAATTATCATAATTATATTTTATTTTTCAAAAGTGTCGGCAAATCACAATTCAACTTTTTTTTAATTTTTATTTCTCATGATGGTGAATATTGATTATTTTTTCCATAAAATGTTAAAAAATTAGTACGACTCATATAAATAATGAAATGATGTTTTTCTTATGAAATAATATTTTCTAAAATATAAAAATCGACAAATATCTCTTTATTATATAAAAATGATCATTAACTTATTGATTTATCAAATAGGTGTACCGGTACACCTTAATTTAATGGTGTACCGTAGAAACTCCCTTATTTTAAGTCCTTCGTATATTTGTAATTTGCAAGATTTTCCTTCTACAAAAACATAATCTATTGTAAAGATAGTACTTGAAGAGAATAATAAAAATTAGAGGAATGCTAGCAACGCACCTTCTAACACACATTTTTCAACACACTCTCTTTGGTTGGTTAAAATTCACATGGATCCCATCAAATTATGTGGGTCCCATATAGATTTGGTGGGTTCCATATGTATTTTAACCAATCAAAGAGAGTGTGTTGAAAAGTGTGTGTTAGAAGATGTGTTGCTAGCATTTCTTCTATAAAATTATTAAGACGGTGATTTTATTTATCTATATTCTTATTTTAAAATGTTTTCATTTTTATTGGTGGACAAAGATCTCTTATTTATTTATTTATTTATTTTTAATTCGATTGATAGGTAATTAATGTTGCCCACCCCACATTGACAATGACATGTATACTACTGCATAGTTAATTCCCACCCAATTCAAGGATCCCAAAAAATGAAAGAAAAAGTGAAGTTGTATCCACTATCCACCCACCTTTTCATCTAAAAAATGAAAGTTTGTGATTGTGATCTCTTAGAAATGAGACCCTCCACGGTTGCTTCCGCCTCGCCTGAACAGAGCATGAGCATGACACCATGCTTTTCTCGTGTACTGATGCTTTACGTCGTCTTTGTCATTTTATTTTTCTTGTGCTTTGCCTCCATCGTTATCTTCTTCGCATCCGTCGACTGTTACATTTCCTACATCCCAACCCTCCAAGTCGACTCCGCATCTCTCAACAACAACACTGAACACTTCAACTTTTCACTATCTTTCTCAAATCCTACAGACTTTGACCACAACCGAATGTATTTCGACAATGTCACTGTTGAATTGTTCCAGAAGGAGGAGGAACATTTACCCATTCTCCTCAACAGATCTTCTCTTCCTTCGTTTTTCACTGATCATTACATGGGAGAGGGAGGAGTAATAGTGTTTTTCACACTGTCCGTGAATGACATTGATGAATATGGAATGGATTTTGTTTTTGGGCTCAATGTCAATGTTTCTGTTCACTATAGGAACAGGATCTTCCGTTCCAGACCTAAGTCTGTCAAGTTTCTTTGCTTTCCACTCCACTTTCAAATTTCTCCAAATCAAAACAACACAACAACTCGGAGTCAACAGATCTTGCAAGCTCTACCATGTACTGACTCTTAGACTAAAGTCAACAAACATAATAGTTTATGTTTATTTATATTTCATATTTAATATTTTTAGTGTTTAGCCCTAGGTTTGACTACTTGGTCATTATAAAATAGGCTTTGTGTTAGTTGACCAACTCATTCTTCCTTGTTAATATCATCTTCAACCAATCAAATGAAATGTATTTATCTCATTCACTAATTTTAATTTTGATTTGTTTCTGTTTTAATTTTATTTATTTGTTGATGACAAGAGTAGGTTTTGTTGGATTTTCTTAATGAATCTCAAATCTGAAACTTAAAATTTAGTTAAATCCTTTGCAGAGTGTTTTCAGTGTAAAAGACTAGTAATTTTATTTTTCTTTGTTAAGATTTTAAGTGATTTGAAATTGCTGAATACAAACCTTTAGTTTTGTTGTCATTATCTAATAGCATTGAAGGTTATGATAATGTTTGTGTTGAGCATGTTAGTCAAATTTTTCTGTGTTCTGTATTGCAAACCAACATAACCAATGGAAGCTTAGAATAACTCTGTTCTAGTTTTAGCACCATCCTTGAAAGGTTGCTTTCAGATCCAGATCCTTTTTATAAACATATTCTAGCTTCTAGCTAATCTTTTTGATGATTTAAGTTGATATGTGGTTGAAACTTGAAACCTTTCTAGAGCTAGCATTTTCAAGAATTGACTTACCACATCATTTTTTTAACTGCGCCACATCATGTAAGAATTGACTGTCCATCTAGAGTCTTAGTGAGTTTTTGTAAATACTTATTTGTTTTTTGGTTTATTTAAGTTTTTCTTTGCATCACTTGTTGCTTGAAGTTATTCCAATGATCTAATCTATGTTTTTTTAGCAGTAATCTTAATTTAAACGCTTAATCCAATGTGGCAATTATGGCAGTACAAGAAGTCACGAAACCATAATATTATCGCTTGCACGAGGGGACTTTAATAATATTATCCATTTAGCAGATATTAAAACAAACCTGAAACATTCAACAAAGATATGTCTCTCTTTCTCTTCTGAAGTGAAGTACTACTATAAATTCAAATCTCCTCTACAAACTTCATTCACTTGAAAGAGAATAGCCAAAAATGTGAGGGATCTGCAGTTTATGTCATTGAAAAACAATCAATTCTGCCATTACAATCTAATTGAAATAAAATCAATTCTGCAATTACAATCTGATTGAAATAAAATCAATTCTACAATTACAGTCGCCACAAATTTGCTCGACGAGAATAACAATCAGATTGAAACGAATGTTCTAAAAGATCATCTAAAAGTGCTTACAAGTTTATTTATAAAGATTAAGACCAAAATTTGCTAGTTTATTTTTATCTAGTTTGATTTATTTTTGACTTAATCTAGTTTGATAGATGTGCATAAGTTGACTACTTGGACAGACAACAGTTTATGTCATTGAATAGCACCTATGTCCCTCTAGCTTTAAATGTAATTGGATTGGAAGTCTAATTTTGTCATTGTAGGCATTTTGGTTCCAGTCTCCAGATGTTGTTGGAATTCTGGTTTGCATTATAATGTCTCGATATGCATCCTTCCACACTTTGCTCTTCACCTTTTAAAACATTATTTTCAAAAAAGTTTAAGCATTGTAATAGGAAATAGTAAATTTATCCATTGGCTTGATACAATGAGTGGAAGTTGAGTAATAAATCTTCAAGCTAATCTTTACATATGAATTGAAATGTTCATTTAATTTTAGAAGCATTCCCTTCATTTTTACCAATAATATATCATACCAATATATAAAGGGAATACCTCTTCTTGCACAGTTTTCTGTTTTAACTATTTTTGCACAAGTTTCTTCATAGCAATCCACCTTGTTCTATTGGTATATCCACCCTGTTCTATCAAATTGGTATCTTGAGCCTGATTCGTTCATTGTTGTTAAAGAATTCGTGAAGAATGGCAACTTATAACAATAATTTCCCTGCGCATTTACCAGTTTTTGAAGGCAAGAATTACGACCTGTGGATCGTGAAGATGAAGGTGATCTTCAGGTATCAGGATGTGCTTGAAATGGTGAATGATGGTCTACCATCACTAGCAAGAAACACAACAGATGTGCAACAAGCTGCAAGCAAAGATGCAAAGAAGAAAGATGGGAAAGTGATGTTCTTGATGCATCGGTGTGTAAGCAATGAGATTTTTGATAAAATCATGCATTATGAAAGTTCAAAGGAAACTTGGGATGCACTGAAGAAGTTGTATTCTGGAGATGGTAAATTGAAGAAAATGAGGCTTCAAGCTTTAAGAAAACAGTATGAAGTATTAACTATGGAAGAAGAAGAAACCATAAGTCAGTACTCTAACAAGGTTGTGAATATGTCAAATCAGATGGCCATAAATGGAGAAAGTGTTACTGATTTGATGAAGATTGAGAAAGTTATCAGAACTTTGGCACCAATATTTGATCATATTGTAGTTGCATTGGAAGAATCTAAAGATTTGGATTTTATGAAAATTGAAGAATTGTAAGCAAGTCTTGAAGCACATGAATTAAGATTAACTGATAGAATCAAGACAAGAGGTAAAGGTGTTGCATCTGATCAAGTTTTGTAAGCTCGGTATGTGAAGAAAGGAAAATTCAAGAAGGTGAAGAAACCCTGGATTGATCAATCCTACAAGGATGGTGAAGGTTCTAGCAAGAACTAGGAAGGTAGCAAGAAAGAAGATGTAAAGTCTGCATCAGATCAGAAGAAGAAAGACAAGAAGAACATTCAATGTTATAATTGCCGGAAGTGGGGTCATTATGCATCTGAATGTAAGTCTAAGAGAGTGCCAAGGAGCAAGGGTTATGAAGCTTAGTTTGCTCAAGACGAGGATTCAGATTCTGAAGAAGTTCTTCTAATGGCAACAATCAAAGAAGAAGAAGAAGAAAAGAATGATGAATGGTACTTGGATACTGGGTGCTAAAATCACATGACAGGTAAAAAAAGCATGGTTTTCTGAATTAGATGATTTAGTGAATATAGAAAGATAAGATTCGCAGACAATAGCATAGTTTGTGCTGAAGGAATTGGGAAGGTTATGATTCATAGAAAGGATGGAAAGAAAGCTTGCATAACTCAAAACTCCTATTACTTTCTCCGTTCGCCTGTTTCTTACATGGTCCTGATTCGTTTACTACCCAATGACATTCATTTCCGCAATCCTGATCACGATTTTGAATATAGATGTCAAAGTGGGTATTACCATTAATCCATGAAAAACTACAAAAATATAAGGACCTTCCTACAATTAATGTCGGTCTAAACTTGAAGAAATAAAATTCGCCAAATCGAATTGTTCGAAAGCCAAAATCATAATTTCTGTCTTTACAATCAATACCGAGCTGGTAATTAGTCAAGTTGTTAGTAACGTACACATGTACTTTATCAAAAATGGGTAACGAGCTTTTGCAGTCTTTGAACTGCAATGCAACAAGAATTGTTAGTAACAAAGAAACTAATAACAAAGATTTAGAGATTGTTACCATCTTTCTTGCCCAAGTGATTGAACGATACAATGATATTGAAACCTATGATTAGTTTCTTACTATTATATACTGTCGAGCCTGATGAATGTGGACATGTTTTTTTTGTTCGATAATTACAAATATTAATTAATCGTATGATCATATAAGGTATCACTATTTATTTTTAATTATTTCAAATAATAAATGTGATCAAATAAGGAAAGAAAGTCTGTAAAACATAAAAGGGTCGTCCTGCTATCCGGTGCCTCCGGGGCACTGGTTAAGCATACCATAAAAGGGAATTATTACCATAAAAGGAAACTGTTTTTGACTTTATTATAAATTAATTACACAATTTCAATGCATTAACTACTATATAATTTCCTTTTTCATAT